>OLGD01002540.1_pt1 | contig 20516 bp, 18 predicted proteins | sample 1605311 | NCBI WGS metagenome assembly OLGD01 (sample SAMEA3888917, study PRJEB22519) | human gut metagenome | biome: human gut; feature: human-associated habitat; material: faeces | place: Denmark | collected 2010
ACGACAATGTGCTGGATCTGCCCCTGCTGTTCGTCAAGGATATGATTGTCTACAACACGGACAAGGTTGCGGGCTACGACTTTTCCAGCACGCCCATGTTCTTTGATGTGCGGTTGATCCAGCCGGCAGAGTAATGAAGCACTGCATTTGCATTCGGCTTTTGAACAATTGAACCCGTGACAAGGAACCGACCTTAGTAGGCCGGCTCCTTGTTACAGGAAACACTTCCAAAGGGAAGGGGGCAAAATGATTTGGCGCTACACCAGTCTGGCGAGGACTACTTGGAGGCTATTTTGGTCCTACAAAAGCAGAGAGGTATGGTACGCTCCGTGGATGTGGCCCGGTACCTGGATGTGTCCAAGCCCAGCGTGTGCCATGCTGTGGCGACCCTGCGGGATGGGGGCTTCCTAACGATGGACAGCGACTATTTCCTGCATCTGACTGATGTGGGCCGGGAAGTGGCGGAACAGATCTACGAAAAGCACCGTTTTTTTACCGACCGGCTGATCGCTGCCGGCGTAGACCCGGAAACGGCGGAAAGGGACGCCTGCAGGATCGAGCACGTCATCAGCGAGGAGAGTTTCCGACGACTCAAGGCAGCTATGGAACCAGAGCCATAAGTACAGCAAGAGGAGGGGGCCGTGTGGACGGCCCTCTCTTTCTGCAGTCGGGAGGTAGTATAGTGGACGAAATCATTGTCATCCGGGCCGCAGACCCGGACGGCAGTTTATTTCAGGCAATCGTGGATGCGCTGAAGGACGAGCGGTCGGAGATAATTCATGTCAATCCCCTGGTTTCCTCCGTGCTGCGCATCGGAGAACTGGAGATCTATCACGAGTACCGCCGGGTACTGATGGCTGGCAGGGAAGTGCGGCTCAACCACGGGGAATACGCCATGCTCTATTGCATGGCCAGTGCCCCCGGGCAGGTATTCTCCAAGGCGCAGCTCTATGCAGCGGCTTGGGGAGAGGAGTATCTGCATGGGGAGACCTCCGTGGAGAATATCATCTGGCGGCTGAGACGGAAACTGGAATCTGATCCGAAACATCCAGACTATATTAAGACGGTGCTCAGAGCAGGATACAAGATGAACAATCCAATGAATAAGGTGGTTAATCTTCGTTCCGATTAGAACAGTTCTCATAATTTTTAGCGAAAGAACAGCTTTATGAAAAGGTCAACCGACGTGAGGATATGATATGGCAACGCAGAAAAGAACTGGAGGACGATCCTCTGCATCCAATCTTTATAAAACTGTGACTGGGAGCGGCTACTAAAAATCGCTGCGGAGTGGACTTGCCAAACTGAGACGATTACCATAAGCGAATAAAATTATTATTATAGTCGCAAAGCGATTGACAGACGTATAGCAGTGTGCTATTATACTATTGCGACTAAAATTAAAATAATAGTCGCAAAAGGAGAATGCCTATGTCACCGAGGATTTTTTCTACCACCCAGCGGGAGGAACTGCGGATCAAGATGTTGGACGCAGGCTTTGAACTGATCAAACAGCACGGCATGACCCATGCCTCTGTGGAGAAAATCACCCAGGCCGCTGGCCTGGGGAAGAGCACCTTCTACAACTTTTTCTCCTCCAAGGAGGAGTTCGTCACCGACATCATGGAGTATCAGCGTGACCGTGTCAAGCAACACTTTGAGCAGATCCTGAACGGCCGGGAGAAGATGACCGCTGCGGAAGGCAAGGAGTATCTGAAACTCATCGTATTCAGCCGGAACAGTATCTACCAGTACCTGACCGCAGAGGACATGGAAAAACTCAAGCAGGCGTCCTCCCCGGAGTGTACCAGTCCAGATGACAGCCTCTATGACCAGCGGGAGGCAGAGATCATGAACGGCCTGTTTGACCATATGGAGGGGGTACGGCCTGATTTGGACCTCCATGTGGTGGCCAATCTCATTAAGATCATGGCGATGGCAAAGGTCAACCGGGATGCCCTGCACACCGATGCTCTGGACCGGACCCTTGAGCATATCTATGGACTTCTGTATTCTCTGATTTTTGAGGAGGGCGCTTGACCGCGCCTTTCTTTATCAGATGGAGTTAGTGGAAGCTAATTAAAGTGAGGTGTTTTTCATGCGCTCGAAATCCCCAAAAGAGAAACAGGGCGTCGCCCGGCTCTTTGAATTGGCAGGCCAAAGGGGGAGAAAATTGACCTTGGCCTGTGTACTGTCCGTCCTGTCCTCGGCCGCTCGCATCGTACCATTCTTCACCATCTACGGTGTGGTGCGGGAGCTGCTGGCCCACTACCAGGAGCCATCCATGGTGGATCAGGATGCGATCCTAACGCTCTGCGCAGTCACCTTTGGCGCAGCGCTGGTCTACGGCCTGTGCGCCTTCATCTCCTCCGCACTTTCCCATACGGCGGCCTATGAGATTATCTACGACCTGCGGCTGCAGCTGATGGAGAAGCTCTCCCGCGTCTCGTCCGGGTTTTTCACCGGCACGACCCAAGGAGCCATCAAGAAGGTGGTCTCCGATGACTCCAACCAGATCGAGGCGTTTCTGGCGCACCACCTCTGCGAGATCGCGGCCGCGGTTGCTACGCCGGTCTTTACCCTTCTGTACCTGTTCGGCATGGACTGGCGTCTGGCCATTGTGACTCTGCTGCCTATTCTGGTCTCTCTGGTACTGCTCTCCGCCTGCTTGAAACAGCCCGACAAGGCGGCCCTCCAAGTGGAACTCCACGACGCCCAGGAGCGGATGCAGGGGACGGTGGTGGAGTATATTCACGGCATGAGCGTCATTAAGGTGTTCAACCGCACCCTCAGCGCCTTCCGACGGTTTGAAGAGGACCTCAACCACTTTACCGAGGTGGTGGACCGGACAGCTCGGGCCAACGCCAAGTCCATGGGTGCCTACTACGCTTTTTTCGGCGCGCAGCTGCTGTTCCTGCTCCCGGCCGTTTTGCTGCTGATCCCCATGGCGGAGAGCTATCTGGACTTCCTGCCGGTGATCCTGCTGTTTTTCCTGGTGGGCAGCGGCCTCAAGGAGCCTATGGAGAACCTGATGCAGATGGTGATACTTTCGGGCCGCATCGTGGAGGGGGTCAGCCGCATCGACAACATTCTCCGCCAGCCGGAACCGGATCAGGATGGCGCTGGAGATCCCACCACGTTCGATGTGGAATTTTCTGATGTGGAGTTTGCTTATACGGAGGGCATCCCAGCGGTAGACCATGTATCCTTTCATCTGTCCCAGGGAACTGTCACCGGGCTGGTGGGACCTTCTGGTGGTGGGAAATCCACTTTGGCCCAGCTTTTGCTGCGGTTCTATGGGCCCCAGGGGGGCACCATCCGCATTGGCGGCGTGGACATCCGGGAGATCCCGCCTGCACGGTTGATGGAGCTGGTGGCCTATGTGTTCCAAGACTCCGTGCTGTTTACAGATACCATTGAAAACAACATCCGTATGGGGAATACCGAAGCCACCACGGAGGAAGTGGAGCAGGCGGCCCGGAACGCTGGCATCCATGAGGTTATCCAGGCATTGCCCCAGGGATATCAGACAGTGGTGAGCCGGGACGACGCCTATCTCTCCGGCGGTGAGAAACAGCGCCTTGCCATTGCGCGAGTCTTCCTGAAAGACGCCCCTATCATCATCTTGGATGAGGCAACCGCCTACGCGGACGCCGAAAACGAGGCAAAGATCCAGGCGGCATTTGCGAAACTGGCCCAGAACAAGACGGTGCTGATGATTGCCCATCGGCTGAAAACGGTGGAGCGGGCAGACCAAATCTTGGTTATGGACAAAGGGAAATTGGTGGGGGCAGGGACCCATGAGGAACTGCTGACAGGCTGTGAGACCTATAAGCATCTGGTAGACGCCAATCTGCGGCGGGATCGCTGGAGTATCGGGAAGGGAGCGGTGCAGGTATGAAGTTCAGAGATTGGTTTCAAATGATGACCCTGGGCCACCCTGGGAAGTACCTGCGCCTGATGGCCTGGTGCCTCTTTGACAGCATTGTAATGTCTGTCCCATACGGACTGATGCTGGGTGCTGTCTATTTCCTCCTGGTCCCTCTGGCAGAACCCGGGGCCGCACTCCCCACTGGGGTACTCTGGGGGCTTGCCGCCGGATTCTTGGCCCAGTTGATCGTCTACTTCTTCATCCGCCAGAAAACCTACATAGATGCCTGCACCGGTTATGCGGGGATTATCAAGGACTCCCAGATCACACTGGGGGAGCATCTGCGCCAGTTGTCCATGGGCTTTTATTCCAGCAGGGACGCTGGGGATCTGTCCACCGTCCTTCTGCGGGATTACCAGACGGTGGGCGACTTATCCCAGCAGTTACTGCCACAGACAGCGGTCATTGTTATCCGCTTTGTACTGGCGGCCGTATGCCTCTCCTGGTTCAACGGCATGATGACTTTGGCACTGTTTGCGGTGATCCCCCTGGCACTTCCCTTTGCGTTCTGGAGCCTGCGCCGGATGGGGACGGTCAGCGCCGATCTCCAGCAGGCCCAGCGTGAAGTGGCTTCCGGCATCCTGGAATATGTCAATGGCATTCAAACCCTCCGGGCCTTCAATTTGGCTGGCCAGCACTTCCAAAGCCTCAAGAAGTCATTTGATCAGGAGCGGAAGGCGGCAATCGGGATGGAGACCGGCGCGGCCGCGCCGGTGAGCATGCTGGGCCGGGCCATTTTGAGTTGCGGGATCGGGCTGGTTATTCTGGTGGGTGTTGTACTGCTGACCCGCGGGGAGTTGACACCCTACTATTACATTGCCTTCCTGATCCTCACGCTGACGGTCTATGAGCCGGTCCTGACTTTGTTCACCTTCATCGCGGACTTCTCCCGCACCCGCCGAAGCGGAGAACGGATCAAGGCCCTGTTTGATGAAAAGCCCCTGCCGGAACCGACAGTTAGTCAGACACCGCAAGGGACAGACATCGTATTTGACCATGTATCCTTCGGCTATGGAAAAACCGAGGTCCTGCACGACATTTCCCTGCAATTCCCGGCCCGGAGCGTCACCGCACTGGTGGGGCCGTCCGGCTCCGGGAAGTCCACCATCACCCGGTTGGCCGCCCGGTTCTGGGATGTGAACAGCGGAGCGGTGCGGCTGGGCGGCGTGGACGTACGGGACATGAAAAGCGACGAGGTGCTCAGCCGCATCAGCGTTGTCTTTCAGGACGTGTATCTCTTTCACGACACGGTAGAGGGAAATATCCGCATGGGTAAGCCGGACGCCACCAAGGAGGAGATCATCGCGGCAGCCAAGGCCGCGGCCTGTCACGACTTCATCATGGCGCTGCCCGACGGGTATCAGACCATCGTGGGAGAGGGCGGCTCCACCCTCTCCGGCGGGGAAAAGCAGCGAATCTCCATTGCCCGGGCTTTGCTGAAGGATGCCCCCATTGTTCTGCTGGACGAGGCAACGGCCTCCCTTGACCCCGAGAATGAGGTGCTAATCCAGCAGGCGATCTCCGCTCTGGTCGCGGAAAAGACCGTCATCGTCATCGCCCACCGGCTCCAGTCCATCATGAGTGCGGACAATATCGTGGTGCTTGATGAGGGCCAGGTAGCCGAGCAGGGCACCCACGAGGAACTGCTGAAACGAAATGGTATCTATGCCCGGCTTTGGGCTGAGCAGAGCCAAGCCGGTGAATGGCGGCTTCAGATGATATCTGGCGCTCCCTGAAACTCCTGCTGGTTGATAATTGTTCCGCGAGGTGAGTCACATCGACGAAATCATCGTCATTCGGGCGGCTGATCCAGATGGCAGTGTGTTCAAAGCCATCATAGCCATGCTACAGGAGAAAAAGGCCGAAGTCATTGACGTTACCACATCTGCCTCTTCTGCATTGTTTCTCGGTGATCTTGAGATCCGCCCTAACTACCGGCAGGTCCTCGTAGCCGACAAAGAAGTCAGCCTTAATCACAGCGAGTACGCTATGCTTTACTATATGGCCCGCTCTCCAGGACAGGTATTTTCTAAAGCGCAACTCTATGGTGCGGCATGGGATGACGTTTATCCAGGCTGCACGAGTACAGTAGAAAACACCATTTATCGACTCCGCAAAAAGGTGGAGCCAGATCCAAGGAAACCGATCTACATCAAAACTGTGATTGGAGCAGGATATAAAATTGAGATTCCAAATAACGCCGGCCGGCAGAGGAGGTAATCTCCTTTGCCGGTCAGTTCTTTGAAAATAGAGTCGTGAAACTATCCAGACGCAGGCACTGGTGCATGAAGCGCAAACAACAATAATCTCGTCCAATCAGAGCAAAGTCGGCCAAACAGGGCAGACAACCAACCACTCAACCGATAAAATAGGACGAAGTGAGGAGGCCGGTCGGCGTCCTATTTTTCGACACATGGGTTAGCAATATCTAACTAAAGGAGAGTGCATTATGTCTGAACCAATGAAGCGCCGCGGGATGAGCGGCAAAGATGTCATTACTGTAGGAATTTTCTCTGCCATTTACTTCGTCATCAACTTCGCCTTCATGCTCCTGGGCGGGCTGCATCCGCTGCTGTGGATCTTGATGCCCGGCTTCATCGCCCTGTTCACCGGCATTCCATATCTTATGATGTGCGCCAAGGTACAGAAGGTAGGCTCTGTCCTCCTGATGGGCCTCATCACCGGCCTCATCTACTATGTCACCGGGCAGTTTACCGTGGTGATTCTGGTTTCCTTTGTCATCGCTTGCGGCTTGGCGGAACTCACCCGGGGCCTCACCCATTACCGGAGCATCGTCGGCAACCTGGTATCCTTTGCACTCTTCTCGGTGGGCATGGTGGGATCTCCGCTGCCCATCTGGCTCATGCGGGAGGACTTCCTGCGGCAGATCACGGAGCAGGGGATGCCGGCGGACTATGTGAACACCTTGGCAGCCCTCTCCTCCACTGGAATGCTGGTGGTGCTGTTTCTGGCTCCCGTCGTGGGAGCCATCATCGGCGGCCTGATCGCCCGGGCCATGTTCCGCAAGCACTTTGAGAAAGCCGGCCTGGTGTGAGATGGAAGCGGAACAGCGGATCTTTGACCCGAGAGCCGGACTCTGGCTGCTGATCGCGGCGAACATGATCGCGTTTCGACCCCATACCTTCTGGCTGGAATTGGCTCTGATCGGACTGTTGCTGGCGCTGATGCTCGGCCACGGGAGGCTGACTATGATGTTCAAATGGGCGGTGGGATACTGCGCGCTGGTGGTATTCCAGCAATTCATCCTGCCAGTGTCCCCCATGGTCATCGCCACCAGTTTTACCATCTTCGCCACCTACACCCGCCGGATGTTTCCCTGCCTGATGACGGGGGCATTGATGCTGACCTGCACCCCGCTGCGATACCTGATCGTAGGCCTGCGGCAGCTGCATATCCCCCAGAAACTGATCGTGGCCATTTCCGTTACCCTGCGGTATTTTCCCGCCATCCGGGAGGAGGTGGGCTACATCCGGGACGCCATGAAACTGCGGGACATCCGGGGACTGGCCCGGCTGGAGTGTACGGTGATGCCTCTCATGGTATCCGCCACGGAGACGGCGGAGGAACTGTCCGCAGCGGCGGTGACCCGGGGCATCGAAAACCCGGCCCGCAAAACCAGCGCCGTATCCCTGCGGCTTTCCCCTCTGGACTTTTTTGGGATGCTGGCAGGTCTGGCCTTGCTGGTGCTCTCATTTGTGGTACAATAAGGGAGGCAATGACAATGATAAGCATTGACAATGTTTCCTTCGGCTATGGGGAAGCCCAGGAGACCCTCTCCCGGGTCAGCGCCGCCATCGCGCCGGGTGAGTGTGTCCTGCTGTGCGGGGCCTCCGGCTGCGGCAAGACTACGGTGACAAAGCTGATCAACGGCCTGATCCCGGCCTTTACCCCCGGATGCCGCCTGGAAGGGCGGGTGGAGGTAGACGGGCTTGACCCTGGAACGACGCCCATGTATGAGTTGGCACTGAAGGTCGGCTCTGTATTCCAAAACCCGAAATCCCAATTTTTCAATCTGGACACGGACAGCGAGCTGGCCTTTGGGCTGGAAAACGAGGGGCGGCCGCCAGAGGAGATCCGGAAACGGGTGTCGGATACCGTGGATGCGCTGCACCTCCAGGAACTGCAAGCGCGGAACATTTTCTCCCTGTCCGGCGGACAGAAGCAATTGCTTGCCTTCGGTTCCGTCTACGCCATGGGTCCGGAGATTTTTGTGCTGGACGAGCCCACGGCCAATTTGGACCAGGACGCCATCGCCCGGCTCCACGACCAGATTGCCTGTTTGAAACATCAGGGCCGCACGGTGGTGATCGCGGAGCATCGGCTGTATTTCCTTACAGATCTGATCGACCGGGCGTTCTATCTGCGGGACGGGGTGCTGGAGCGTACCTTCACCCGGGAGCAATTCTTCGCCCTGACCGACGGGGAACGGGAGGCACTGGGCCTGCGTACCTTGATACCGGCGGCCTGTACCCTGCCTGCTGTGGCGCCAGCGGGCACGAAAGAAGGTTTGTCCGTAGAGGGATTGACCTGTGCCTATCGGAAAGAACCTGCTGTGTTTCAAGGCCTGTCCTTTTCAGCCCGCCCGGGGGAAGTGGTGTCCATTACCGGGTCCAACGGCGTGGGTAAGACCACCCTCTCCCGGTGCCTGTGCGGACTGATCCGGGAACAGGCTGGACAAATCCGACTGGATGGCAGGCATCTGAACCGGAAGGAGCGGCAGAAGGCGGCGTTCTGCGTCATGCAGGATGTGAACCACCAGCTCTTCTCCGACAGTGTGTGGGGTGAGTGCCGGATGTCCGCGCCGGATGCGCCTGATTCGACCGTGGAAGAAGTATTGGACAGCCTCCATCTGCTACCCTTCCGGGAACGACACCCCATGTCCCTCTCCGGCGGGCAGAAGCAGCGGCTGGCGGTGGCCACGGCGCTTCTTTCCGAGAAACCGATCTTGATTTTTGACGAGCCCACCAGCGGTCTGGACTATGCCCGCATGGTGGAAGTGTCCGGGGTGATCCGAAACCTGGCTCAGCAGGGGCGGATCGTGCTGGTCGTCACCCACGACCGGGAGTTTATGCAACGCTCCTGTGACCGGGTGCTGCGGCTCTGAAAGGAGGGGAATCCATGTTGGAGCGCATCATGGCGGATAACGGTTTTCCCAGCCCTTTGGCGGAGAGCAGAGGGTGCCGGGTCTTCCAGTTCCAGAGTGAGACTGGGGAGGGGGTCATGACCCAGTATGACCTGTTCCCCGGCGTCTATCTCATGTATAACGACTTCCACATGGAGGGCTATGACTCCGCATTTCACACCACGGAAGATATGCTGTGCATCGACTACTGCCGCCAGGGACGGATGGAGTACCCGGCGGGGCCGGATGCCTACTCCTACGTGGAGGCCGGGGACTTAAAGCTGGACCGACGGCTGGAGCACCAGGGCCACTTCACCTTCCCGCTCTCTCACTACCACGGCATTACCATCGGGTTCACCCTGCCTCTTGCCGCCCAGTCCCTGAAGGAGTGGGTGCGGGAGTTCCCGGTGGATCTGGCGCGGCTTCAGGAGAAGTTCTGCGCCGGCCGCCACCCCAGGGTGATCCACGGGGCGCCCTCTGTGGACCACATCTTCCAGGAGCTCTATGCGGTGCCGGAGCAGATCAAACTGCCCTACTTCCGCATCAAGGTGCTGGAACTGCTGCTGTACCTGGACGCCCTGGAACTGGACGGGAGGACAGAGAAGCCCTACTTCTACAAATCTCAGGTGGAGAAAGTCAAGGCCGCCCACCGCCTGCTGACAGAGGATTTGGAGCGGCACTACACCATCGCGGAACTTTCAGCGCATTTCTCCATCCCTGCCACGGCCCTGAAGGAGTGTTTCAAGTCAGTCTACGGCCAGCCTGTCAATACCTACATGCGAAACCTCCGCATGGACCGGGCCGCCCTGCTCCTCCGGCAGGAGCCCCAGACCAGTGTGGCGGAGATCGCCGGGCGGGTAGGCTATGACAGCGCCAGCAAGTTCGCCGCCGTGTTCAGGGAGGCCAAAGGGAAGACCCCGCTGGAATACCGGCGGGAAGGACGGTAAATGTTCTCGTCCAAACGGGACTGAACTGGCGCGCCGGAGCGGACAAAATGGGAAAACTCTCTTAAAATCGTTGTAGTTAGCGCAAGCGAACTACAACGATTTTTCTTTGAGAGGAGTGCTGTGTATGAAGGAGAGGACCTGGCTTGGCATCCTGCTGTCCTTCGCCGCGCCCTGCCGGGGGAAGATGGCCGCCTCTGTGGTGCTGGCTATTCTCAGTGTGGCGGGCGGCTTTGTGCCATACCTTGGCGTCTATCAGATCATCCGGCTGTTTCTGGAGCGGCAGGCCAGCTGGGAGGGCATCCTGTTCTGGTGCGGCGTGTGTCTGGCGGGTTACGCCATCAAGGTGGCGGGCTACGCCTTGTCCACCATGCTGGCCCATGTATCCGCCTACACCATTCTGGAGGGCTTGCGCCTCCAGGCGGCGGACCGGCTTATGGGGGCGCCCCTGGGAGAGGTGGACTCCCGGCCTATCGGCGCCATGAAGAGCACCATCGTGGACCGGATCGAGGACATCGAGCCGCCCCTGGCCCACATGATCCCGGAGCTGAGCTCCAACATCCTGCTGCCCCTGGTGGTGGCTATCGCCATGTTTGCCATCGACTGGCGGATGGGGCTGGCCCTGCTGGTGACCATCCCCGTGGCACTGATTCCCATGGCATTTGGGCTGCGGACTTATAACAAAAACTACGCCGCCTACATGGCGGCTAACGCCCATGTGAACAGCGTCATTGTGGAGTATGTGGAGGGTATCCAGGTGGTCAAAGCCTTCAGCCAGGGGGAGCGGTCCTATCAGAAATTCGCCAATGCGGTGAGATCCTTCCGTGATTTTACGATGGACTGGTTCCGCTGCACCTGGGCCTCCATGAACCTGTGCCTGTCCATCCTGCCCACTACCCTGCTGGGGACGCTCCCCATGGGAACCTTTCTCTATCAGATAGGGGTGCTGGACCCGGCCCAGGTGACGCTGTGCCTGATGCTGGCGCTGGGGATCGTGACCCCGCTCATGAGCGCCACCGCCTTCATCAACTCCATGAAGAGCATGCAGTTTGCTGTGAAGGATACCCGGGAGCTGCTGGACCTGCCCCAGCTGTCCCAGGTGGAGCGGGACGCGCCCCTCAATGGCTGCGATATTCAACTGCGGGATGTGTCCTTCTCCTACGGCGGCGATGGGGAAGAGGTGCTCCACCATCTGGACCTGACCATCCCCCAGGGAAAGTTTACCGCTCTGGTGGGCCCCTCCGGCGGCGGAAAGTCCACCATCGCCCGGCTGGCGGCCCGGTTCTGGGATGTGACCGGCGGCTCCATCACCCTGGGCGGGCGGGACATCCGGGAACTGCCTCTGAAACAGCTCTCCCGGGAGATCAGCTTCGTCACCCAGGACAACTTCCTCTTTGACTGCTCCCTGAAGGAGAACATCCGGCTGGGAAGGCCGGGGGCCTCGGATGAGGAGGTGTTCGCAGCCGCCAGGGCAGCCCAGTGTGAGGAGTTCATCGGCCGTCTGGAGCACGGCTGGGACACCACTGCCGGGGATGCGGGTAAGCAGCTCTCCGGCGGAGAGCGCCAGCGCATCGCCATCGCCCGGGCAATTTTGAAGGACGCGCCCATCGTCATTTTGGACGAGGCCACCGCCTTCACGGACCCGGAGAATGAGGACAAGATCCAGAGGTCCATCATGGCCCTCTCAAAAGGAAAGACCCTGCTGGTGATCGCCCACCGGCTGTCCACCATTCAGAACGCGGATCAGATCGTGGTGCTGGAGAAGGGGCAGATCGTGGACAAAGGCACCCAGAGGGAGTTGCTGGATCGCTGCCCGCTGTATCAGACGTTGTGGGCGGCTCATGTTGGGGCGCGGAGTTGGGCCGTGACATCGGGTGAAAAGGAGGGAAACTGAGATGTTTCAAAGTGTCGGACGCATTTTGCGGTGGGCGAAGGGCTACCGGAGACGCATGATTCTGGGCTTTGTCTGCTCCTTCTTCGCCACCTGGTGTACCGCCGGGCCGGTGATGCTGGCCGCCTGGGCCTTGGGCCGGCTGATCGGGAACGCCTGGGGAGAAAACGAAATCTCCGCTTCGCTCCCTTGGCTGTGCCTGGTCGGGATCACGGCACTGATTTTGCTGCGGTTCCTCTTCACCTACTGGAAGAACCGGCTCCAGGAGAGCATCGGCACGGAGCGGGCGGCAGACCAGCGCATGGAACTGGGGGATATGCTGAAGCGGGTATCCCTGGGGTACTTCGCCAGGAACAACCTGGGGGACATCCTGACCGCCCTCACCACGGAGCTGAGCACGCTGGAACTCCAGAGTATGAAGATGGTGGATGCGGTGATCAACGGCTATATCCAGGTGGCGGTGATCCTGCTGTGCGTGGCCATCTTCTGCCCGCCTGCGGCTCTGGTGGCGCTGGCCGGCGTCCTGGTATCCGCCTTTGCCCTGCGGGGCATTGGGCGGCAGAGCGCCCGCACCGCCCCAGTGGGCCACCGCGCCCAGGAGGCGCTGTCCGGCGCGGCCATCGAGTACATCCACGGCTTGCCCGTGGTGAAGTCCTTTGGCCAGGACGGCGTATCTGCCCAGCGGTTCCGGGATGCCTGCCGGGCTAATAAAGCCATCCGGATCAAGAACGAGTTCGGCTTCGTGCCCTGGAACTGCCTGCACCTGTTCGCCCTGCGGGCGGCGTCCGTGGGGCTGGTCCTTACCGCCGGGCAGCAGGCTTTGGTGGGGGCTTTGCCGCTCCCATATTTTCTGATGATCGCTCTGTTCTCCTTCACCATCTTCGGCAGTGTGGAGGCCATCAACGACGCGGCCCATGTGTTGTCGGTGACAGACTCTGTCTTGGATCGCCTTGAGGAGCTGGAGCACACCGACTTCATTGACAAGGATGGGCGGGAGATCACCCCGGAGAAGTTCGATGTGGCCCTCTCCCATGTATCCTTCGGTTACGGCCAGCGAGAGGTGCTCCACGATGTGACCTTCACAGCGCCCCAGGGGACCACCACTGCCATCGTGGGGCCGTCCGGCTCCGGCAAGAGTACCATCTGCAACCTGGTGGCCCGGTTCTACGATGCGGACAGCGGGACCGTGTCCGTCGGCGGCCACGACGTGCGGGAGTTTACCTGCGAGAGCCTGCTGCGGAACATCTCCATGGTCTTTCAGAATGTGTATCTCTTCCAGGACAGTGTAGAGAACAACATCAAGTTCGGCTGTCCCGAGGCGACCCATGAGCAGGTGGTGGCCGCCGCCAGGGCCGCCTGCTGCCACGACTTCATTGTGGCGTTGCCCGATGGGTATGACACGGTGATCGGGGAAGGTGGTTCCACCCTCTCCGGCGGGGAGAAACAGCGGATCTCCATCGCCCGGGCCATCCTGAAAGACGCGCCCATCGTCATCCTGGACGAGGCTACCGCCAGCGTGGACCCGGAGAACGAGCACCTGATCCAGCAGGCCCTGTCCGCCCTGACGAAAGGAAAGACCATCCTCACCATCGCCCACCGATTGGCCACCATCCAGCACGCCGATCAGATCCTGGTGGTGGAGGATGGCCGCATCGTTCAGCGGGGCACCCATGAAGAGTTGATGGCCCAGGGCGGGCTGTATCGGCGATTCATCGAGATCCGGGAGCAGGCCGAGGGTTGGAGATTGGCATGAAGGATAGAGGAAAACAGTCTCTCTATGCGTCGGGCGAAGATTATCTGGAGGCCATTCTGGTGCTCAAAAAGCAGAAAGGCATGGTGCGCTCCGTAGATGTCGCCCGGCACCTGGAGGTCACAAAGCCCAGCGTCTGCAATGCGGTGGCGACCCTGCGGGACGGGGGCTTTCTGACGATGGACAGCGACTATTTCCTGCATCTGACCGATGTGGGGCGGGAAGTGGCGGAGCAGATCTATGAAAAGCACCGCTTTTTCACAGAACGCCTGATAGCTGCTGGTGTTGACCCCAAAACTGCAGAGGCAGACGCCTGTCGGATCGAGCACGTCATCAGCGATGAAAGTTTCGAGAGGCTGAAAGCCGCCGCGAAAACAGAATCGTAAGCACAGCAAAGGGAGGAGGCCGTGCAGGCGGTCGCCTCCCTTTGCCATTGGGGGTGAAATCGTGGATGAAATTATTATTATCCGGGCCGCCGATCCTGACGGCAGCGTGTTCCAGGCCGTCATGGACGCGCTGAACGGTAAAAGGGCAGAGGTGGTCGATGTTGCTGCCCCTGCTACCTCCGTGCTGCGCATCGGGGAACTGGAGATCCATCATAAGCACCGCCGGGTGCTCATGGCGGGAAGGGAAGTGGAACTCAATCATGGGGAGTATGCCATGCTCTATTGCATGGCCAGATCACCGGGGCAGGTGTTCTCCAAAGCGCAGCTCTATGAGGCCGCCTGGGGCGAGGAATATCTGCACGGGACAAACTCTGTGGAGAATACCATCTGGCGGCTGAGAAAGAAACTGGAGGAGGATCCCAGACATCCTATATATATCAAAACCGTCTTTCGGAGTGGATATAAGATAGTTAGCGGAGACTATTGACTGTTCGCTTCTTTTGTGCTATATTAAAACCGCTGGTTTGAAACCGAAGGTTTTAATTGATGAGGTGGTCACTTGGCGAAAAGAACAGCAGGTGTGACAGAAAAACTCATGGAATGCGCAAAAGAAGAATTTCTCACAAATGGATATGAGAATGCCTCTCTTAGAGTGATAGCAGAAAAAGCTGGCTCCAGCAAAGGGGCAATCTATATTCGATATCCGGACAAAGAGAGCCTGTACCGCTCCCTCGTACAGCCTGCCATGGATGCTTTTTGTGGCCTGATACAATCGGCGTTGGAGCAGTTTAACCAGTTACCCGGAGCTGAACAGACCAGCCAAATGTATTCTTTCTCTGATCATGGCTTTTGGGCCTCAGTAGACTATATCTACGACCATTTTGACGAGTTCAAGCTGCTTTTGACCAGTGGAGAGAACAGTACATATCAGGAATTCCTCCACCGAGTCGTGGAAATAGATAATCGATGTACCATGCGCTATATTCAGGCATCTGGGAACGACGCAATCTCCAGCGGCCGCCTTACACCAGAGTTGAGCCATCTACTGTCCAGCGCCTTTTATACTGGGATGTTCGAGGTGGTCATCCATGATATGCCAAAGGATCAGGCGGTCGAGCATATCCAAAGGATGCGACGTTTCTATATCGCTGGCTGGAAATCCATCTTCTTCGGGGATGGAGGTGAAAACCATTGAGCGGGTGGATCGACCGGAGTGGCTGGATTCATTGCCCTACCTGCGGCAACAAAACTCGTACCAAGGTGAATCCAGACACAATCCTAAAGCGTTTTCCGCTGTTCTGTCCTAAATGCGGAACGGAACACATTGTTGATGTGCAGGGACAAAACATCATATTGTCAGAGCCAGACGCCAAGACGCAGAGCCGATGATGTGCAGGATAATCCTGCGAGTCATCGGCTTTTTTCTTTGACGCTTGGTTAGAGTTCGCTAACTTCAGGAGGGATACCATGCAGAAACAAAAGAATCCATTTAGCTTGATGGCGTTTATCAGACCGCACCGGGCAGGTTTTATTGCCTCGACTGTCCTTGCTGTTCTCAGCGTGGCCAGCGGGATGGTGCCATACTTTGCCGTGGCAAAGATGGTCAACCTACTCATTTCTGCTGAAAAGAACTTTTCGATTTATCTGATTTGGGGAATGGTAGCTCTGATCGCCTATCTGCTCAAGTCTGTCCTCCACGGCATTTCTACTCGATGCTCTCACGAGGCCACTTTCCATGTGCTGTCGGAGTTGCGGAGGGCTGTGGCGGATAAGTTGACTCGTGTTTCCATGGGCTATCTGACCGATACACCGTCGGGCCGGTTGAAAACGACCATGGTGGAGCGCGTGGAGCAGATGGAGGTCCCACTGGCACATATCATTCCGGAAATGACCTCTAATCTGTTGGTCCCTCTCGCTATTGTGGTTTGCCTCTTCGCCCTGGACTGGCGTATGGCGTTAGTATCGCTTATCACCATCCCTATTGGGATGCTCTGTTATATGGCCCAGATGAAAGAGTATCCGAAAAAATATGGTGCGGTCGTTCAAGCCGGAAAGCACATGAGTGCCACCACGGTGGAGTATATCAACGGTATTGAGGTCATTAAAGCGTTCAACCAGAGTGCAGCATCCTATGGGAAGTTTACCGATGCGGTTCGACAAAATGCGGATCTTATATTGGACTGGATGAAGTCCACGCAGGGCTACTCCGCCCTGATGATGACTATTTGGCCCGCTGTGCTGATCGGCGTTCTGCCCATTGGATGCGTCTTTTGTCGGAATGGAAGCCTGACCGCCCCGGATTTTATCACGATTGCAATCCTGTCCCTCGGTATCGTGGGGCCATTGGTAGCGGCGATCTTTTTGACTGATGATTTCTCCAAAATTGCGACCATCACCGGGGAAATCGGCGCTGTGCTGTCCGAGCCGGATCTGGAGCGGCCTGTGCAGAGAAAAGAACTGCATGGGCTGGACATTGGCCTGCGGGATGTGAGATTCGCTTACAAAGATAAGCAGGTTTTGAACGGCGTCACACTGAACATCCGGCAAGGCACGACCACTGCGCTGGTAGGACCGTCTGGTTCCGGCAAATCCACCATCGCCAAGCTCATCGCCTCCTATTGGGACGCTGGCAGCGGGAGCATCACTATCGGCGGAGAGGATGTAAAAAACCTGCCGCCAGAGCAAGTAATGGACCTCATCGGATATGTCTCCCAAGATAACTTCCTGTTCAATGTCTCTGTCCGGGAAAACATCCGCATGGGACGGCCGGAGGCTACCGACGATGAAGTGGAGGCTGTGGCGAAGGCCTCCGGCTGTCATGAATTCATCATGGGGCTGGATCACGGGTATGACACTGTGGTAGGCGGCGCAGGCGGACACCTCTCCGGCGGGGAGCGCCAGCGGGTCGCTATTGCGCGGGCCATGATGAAGAATGCCCCGATTGTGATTTTGGACGAGGCGACTTCCTACACAGACCCCGAGAACGAGGCGGTGCTTCAGGACGCCATCGGCAGGCTGACCCGAGGAAAGACACTTATCGTTATCGCCCATCGCTTGAGTACCATAACCGATGCAGACCAAATCGCTGTGGTGGATCAGGGAAAAATCCTGGATGCGGGAACACATGAGGAGTTGTTGAAACGGTGTCCCCTCTACGCTCAGATGTGGGTGGCCCACACGCAGGCGAAGGATGCGGACACGGGAGAAGGAGGTGGCAAGCATGTTTGACGCATATAAACGGTTTTTCCGCTTTGCTGGGGAGCAGAAAGGCACTTGGTATAAGGGAATGGCCTTTGAACTGCTGCGGAGCATTTTTGAGGCTCTGCAGTTTGCGGCGCTGCTGATTGTTCTCCGTGCTCTGGTAGAGCAAAATATGACCGGAACCACCCCGTGGATGGCTTTTGGGATCATGGCGGTCAGCGTGGCTGGGGCCGCCCTGTGCTGGTATCTGGCCCACAACAGCGAGGGGCACGCCGATTACTGTATGTGTGCGGAGAAGCGCATCCATATCGGAGAACGAATGAAGTACATGCCTATGGGCTACTTCAACGCCCAGAGCCTGGGCAGCCTCACCGCAGTGGCCACCTCCACCATGGAGGACTTGGAGAGCATGTCCTTTGCGGTAATTGCTCGGACGGTGGTGGGCATGATCCGGACCACCATCTTCTCTTTGGCGGTCCTGTGCTTTGACAGGCGCATTGGGCTGATCTTCCTGCTTGGTACGCTCCTGTTCCTCTGGGTCAATTCGCTTTTACTGAAGAAATCCAGAGAATTGTCTCCGGGACGGCTGGCAGCCCAGACAAGACTTGTGGACGCTGTGCTGGAATACATACAGGGCATGAGCGTGGTACGCGCCTTCCATGGAGATAAGGCGGCTAATCAGACGCTGAACCGCACGATTGAGGAGACGGAACAGCAGAATTTCAAGCTGGAGCGCAAGCGTATTCCCTACAATGTTTTGGAGCAAATTGTCCTGCGTGTCACGGCGGTGGTGGCGATTCTGCTCTCAATCTGGTTTTTCCTGCAAGGCAGTATGACCCTTTTTGCCTGCCTGATGGTGGTGGTTTCCGCTTTCTTGGTATACAGCGAGCTGGAGTCTGCCGGTGAGATGTTCTTCATGCTGCCTATGATCGACGCTTCCATCGACCGGGTGGAGGAGATTGACTGCGCACCCCGGATGGACGAAGGCGGCTCCGTACAGACACCGAAACACTGCGATATTTCCTTCGAGCATGTGGACTTTTCCTATGGGGAGCGGAAAATCATCCGCGATGTCAGCTTTACTATCCCGGAAGGGACAACAACTGCCATTGTGGGACCCTCCGGCTCCGGCAAGACCACCCTCACCAGTCTTATGGCAAGGTTTTGGGATGTGGACAGCGGCACGGTCAAGCTGGGCGGCATCAATGTGAAGGACTATGCGCTGGATAGTTTGATGCGCAATTTCAGTATGGTCTTTCAGCGCGTGTACCTGTTCAACGACAGCATTGAGAACAACATCAAGTTCGGCAAGCCGGATGCCACCCATGAGGAGGTGGTGGCCGCGGCAAAGGCGGCTCGGTGCCATGACTTCATCACGGCCCTGCCGGACGGCTACGATACCATCATCGGTGAGAGCGGCGCCACGATCTCCGGCGGAGAACGCCAGCGGCTCTCCATCGCCCGGGCCATGCTCAAGGATGCGCCGATCATCATTTTGGACGAGGCCACGGCCAATGTTGACCCGGAGAACGAGGTGGAGCTGCAGGAGGCTGTCAAGGCCCTGACTGCTGGGAAAACACTGGTTATGATTGCGCACCGGATGAAAACTGTCCAGGAGGCGGATCAGATCCTTGTACTGGATCAGGGGCGGATTGTGCAGCGGGGCCGCCATGCGGAACTGATGAAGCAGGACGGTATCTATGCGGATTTTGTCTGCTCCCGGAGATCCGCAGAATCGTGGCGTATTGCGGAGCGGAAAAGCAGCGAGGTTGAAGCGGAGGTATGAGCAAGAAACTATTGGCCCGGTTCGGTCTGCTGGTGATTGTCCTGTTCGGCGTCACGATCCTGACCTTCTTTTACACCAACCTGTCCCCGGTAGATGCGGCTGAGGCGCTGGCAGTGCGCCGTTACAACCGCCCTACCCCACAGCAGGTTGAACTGGTGCGGGAAGAACTCGGCCTCGATCAGCCGATCCTTCAGCAATACGGCTCCTGGTTATGGAGTGCCCTGCATGGGGATTTCGGGAATTCCTATAACACTGGGCGGCCGATTGTGGAAGAACTGTCGGCGTCCATCCGGCCCACCCTGGTTATGGCTGCTATGGCGCTCTTCTTTGCCACTCTGCTCAGTATTCCACTGGGGGTGCTGTCCGCCAGCAGAAAAGGTGGCTTGGCGGACCGGAGCATCTACCTGTTCGGCATCATCTGTATGTCTTTGCCGAATTATTGGATCGGCTTCATGCTCTTGCTCGCCTTCGCAGTTTATATCCCTATTTTCAGCATTATGGGAGCGGACAGCCTAAAGGATTTCGTTCTTCCGGCCCTGGCGCTGGCTATTCCTATGGCCGCCGGCAACATCCGTGTGTTTCGGTCCTCACTCCTGGATGGGTACAACAGCGATTTTGTCCTGTATGCCAGGGCCCGAGGCGTATCGGAGTGGAAAATCGCCAATCTGGTGAGCCGGTTTGCCCTACCGCCGCTGATCACCATGCTGGCGCAGAGTTTCGGTTTTATGATTGCGGGTAGCGCCATGGTGGAAAGTGTGTTCTCCATCCCAGGGCTGGGGTCCATGCTGGTCACTGCATTGGGAGCCAGAGACACCATTACCATCAATGCGTGTGTACTGCTCACCGCCGTCATTTTCGTCCTGGTCAATTTTATCGCGGACTGTGTGAACGCATTTCTAAACCCGCAGAACCAGAAGGGAGGCGGCCTATGATCCGCAAAATCATGCACCGCCCGCAGGCCGTCCTCGGCCTTGCCATGATGCTTCTCGTGTTTCTTGTGATGCTGCTTGCCCCGGTTTTTGCCCCAAATGACCCGATGCAGTTGAATGTGGCTCATAGTTTCGCCCCACCGGACGCACAGTACCCCCTCGGAACGGACGAGCTTGGACGTTGCATCCTCTCCCGCTTGATCTATGGGGCAAGGGCTTCTCTGAGTATCGCGCTGCCCACACTGCTGTTGCTGGCGGTTATCAGCACCGTGGTGGCTACCCTGTGCGCCTATGTCGGCGGGGCGCTGGATCGCATGTTTGAAGTGGTCTCCAATATTTTTATGGCCTTTCCTCCATTCCTCGTTGCCATCACGCTGGTGGGACTCTTTGAGTCAAAAGCGGCCAGCATCGTCCTGTCTATTGTAATCGCCATGTGGGTCTGGAACGCAAGGGTGGTCCGCACCCATGTGCTTCGGGAACGGAATCAGCCCTATGTGATCACCTGCCGGATGTCCGGCTGTTCAGAACTGCGCATTGTGTTCCGGCATATCATCC
>OLGD01002541.1_pt1 | contig 20513 bp, 15 predicted proteins | sample 1605311 | NCBI WGS metagenome assembly OLGD01 (sample SAMEA3888917, study PRJEB22519) | human gut metagenome | biome: human gut; feature: human-associated habitat; material: faeces | place: Denmark | collected 2010
GCGGGTACGGCGGTGCGGGCGCGGGGGGCGGCGGCACGCGGGCGCGGCGGGGCACTGGGGCGGGGCGGGTCGGTACCAGAACGGGATGCAAAAAGCCGGAAAGGCGCCGCAAAAGGGCGGTTGACAGCCGGACGGCCCGGATTGCGGGAGCGTTTTGCAATAAATCTTTTTATATAAATAAAAAAAGCTTGATTCTTGCCTCCAAAAGGATTATGCTCTTTATGAACACGTTCATAAACCGTCTAAACGGCGGGAAACGCGCCCAAAAAACAGCCAAAAGGACGAATTGCCCCATGCCCAAACGGATCGAAGCCCTGCGTCAGGCGTTGCTCGCGCGCTCACGCGAAATCCTGCTGCACGACGGCTACGACAAGCTGACCATCCGCGCCGTCGCCGCGGCGTGCGACGTGGCCGTCGGCACCGTGTACAACTATTTCCCCTCGAAAGACATGCTCGTCGCGTCGGTCATGCTGGAGGACTGGCTCGTGGCCCTCGCGCGCATGGAGGCGGGCGCGGCCGCCGCTTCAGACGTGCTCGAGGGGCTGGAGGCGGTGTTCGACGCGATCACGGCGTTTGCCGCCACCTACACCGGCGCATGGGCGCAGTACGGCGCGCACGCCGGCGCCGTGCCGGCCTACCGCGACCGGCACGAGCAGCTGATCGGGCAGCTGTGCACGGTCATCGAGCCGCTGCTGATGCGCTTTGACCGCCTGTTCGACCCGGCGCTGCCGCCGTTCCTCGCCGAGACGCTGCTCTCGGCCTCGGTGCGCCCGGGCGCACAGTTCCAGCGGCTCTCGCCCATACTGGCCCGCCTGCTGCGGGACTGAAGGCCCCCGCGCGGCGGCCTGAAGGTAACATAGATCCCCGACAAGACAACCCAGATATCAATGAAAGACAGGAGGATGGTTTTCATGAGCAGTTTTAAGGACCTGCGTATCGTCGACAACTTCTACCAGACTTCCGCGTTTTTCCCGATGCCCACGGTGCTCATCAGCACGCTGACGGCGGACGGGAAGACGACGATCGGGCCGTATTCGCTCGTCTCGCCGTACTACATCGCGGGCAAGGACTATTACGCGATGCTGCTGTGCGCGCGCAACTCGTCCAACACGGCGCAAAACCTGCTGCGCAGCGGCAAGTGCGCGCTGAACTTCATCCCGGACGACCGGCGCCTCTTCAAAGAGGCGGTCCGCATGGGCTTCCCCGGCGACACCCCGGAGGAGAAGATGAAGGACTGCATCTACACGCTCGAGGACGGGCAGATGGCAGCGCTGCACCCGGATGAGCAATTCCCGAAAGTGGTGGCCGACGCCTACCAGGTGTTCGAGTGCACGTGGATGCGCGAGCTCGACAACGCGCAGGACGACCAGCCCGGCCAGCTCAACGGCTACCCCGGCCCGTATCACGACTTCAACGGCATCACCTCGCTCTGGGGCGCGCACTTCATCCTGCGCGTAGACAAGATCCTGATGAAGGAGCGGTACTACAACGCGATCGTCAACGGCGTGAAGGCGGGCGACTTCCCGCGCGTGCCGGTGGACTACGGTTACCGCGACAGCAAGAACTTCTGGTACACGCGCTTCCGCCGCCCGATCGGCGAGCCGCTGCCCATGCGCCAGACGAGCCTCGAATCCGTGCGCTATGCGGCCGACCGCATCGACGACACGATCAAGTTCACCGACGCCGCCTGCATGAAGCTCATCAAGGTGCCGCGCATCTTCCTGCCGACGGCGCTCAAGGGCTGCGTACAGTGGGCGCGGGAAAACGGCGTGACCCTCATCGACGAGGAGCACATGAACATCATCAACGACAAGCGCGCCAAGGAAAAGAAGCTGGACAAGTGAAGCCGGCCTGCGCGCCTTCCGCAAGCGGATGCTGGGGGAGGGGCCCCGCCGGGCGCGCGCCCGGCGCGGAGGACACGGGACGCTTCTCCTGTGAGATTTCTGTAAGATGGCGACGCCGCTGCGGCAGGCGGCGCGGCAACGAATGACGGCACACACGAAGCATAAAAAAGGGAGGGATCTTTCATGAAGGTGGTATTGGCGGGCGCGTTCGGCAAGCTGGGCAGCGACATCCTGCGCGCGCTCGTGCGCGACGGGCACGACGTGCTCGCGGTGGACATGGTGCTGCGCGAGCTGGACGGCATAGAGGGCTCCTATGAGAAAAAGCAGGTGGACGTGACCAGGCCGGAGCAGCTGAAGGGTCTGTGCGACGGCGCGGATGCGGTCATCACCACGGTCGGCCTCACGCGCACGAGCGCGGAGGTCACCAACTACGACATCGACTACCAGGGCAACCTGAACCTGCTGAACGAGGCCAAGCGCGCCGGCGTGAAGAAATTTGCCTATGTCTCCGTGCTCAAGGCGGACAAGGCGCCCAAGGTGCCCATGCTTCACGCCAAATATCTGCTCGAGGAGGCGCTCAAGGCGAGCGGCATCGACTACGTGATCTTCCGCCCCACCGGCTATTTCTACGACATCGCCAAGGTGTTCAAGCCCATGATCGAAAAGGGCGAGGTCACGCTGCTGGGCAAGAAGCCGGTCAGTGCGAACGTGATCGACACGACCGACCTGGCCGACTTCATGCTGCTGCACCTGGGCGACAAGAACAAGACGTACGACATCGGCGGCACCGAGACCTACACCTACGAGGAGATCGCGCGGATGTTCTTCGCCGCGACGGGCAAGGAGCCGGTCATCAAGCACGCCCCGCCGTTCCTGTTCGACGTGCTGGCGTTTGTCAACAAGCTCAAGAAGAACGGCAAGGAGGCCATTTTGCGCTTCAGCAAGTGGACGCTGACGGAGAGCATGGTGGCCGACCACAAGTTCGGCAAGCTGAGCTTCAAAGAATACATCGAGAAAAACGCGTGAGGTGAAGGGCGATGGGACTGGAACAACTCTGGATCGTGCTGGTCGTCTGCGCGGTGCTCTCCGCAGTCGGATTCTATAAATACGTCTACTTCCTCTCCATCGGCTACGGGCTGTCCGTGGCCGGCGGCGCGATCGCCATCGCGCTGCTGTTTTTGGACAAGCTGCAGCTCATCCACATCCTCGAGCTGTTGCTGTTCGTGGCCTACGGCGTGCGCCTGTCCGGCTTCCTGCTCGTGCGCGAGCTGAAGAACGCAGCCTACCGCAAGACGCTCACCGAGGTCACGTCCGACGAAAAGACCATGCCGGTGTTCGTAAAAATCGCCATCTGGGTCTGCGTCGCGGTGCTGTACACCGCGCAGGTCAGCCCCGTGTTCTACCGGCTCTACAACGGCACGGCCACCGGCGCGCTGCCGTTCGTCGGCGCGGCCATCTCGCTCGGCGGGCTCGTGCTGGAGGCGGCGGCCGACCGGCAGAAGAGCGCCCAGAAGGCCGTGAATCCGAACATGGTCGCCACGCAGGGGCTTTACAGGCTCGTCCGCTGCCCGAACTACCTGGGCGAGATCATCTTCTGGACGGGCGTGTTCGTGGGCGCGCTCGACGCGCTGACGGGCGCCGGGCAGTGGATCCTCGCGGTGCTCGCATATCTGTGCATCGTGATGGTCATGGTCAACGGCGCGCAGCGGCTGGAAAAGCGGCAGCACGCGCGCTACGGCAGCGACCCCGCCTACCGGCGCTACGCCGGCTCGACGCCGATCCTCTTCCCGTTCATCCCGCTGTACCATCTGTGCAAAGAGGCAAAACAGGAGGCAAACTCATGACCGTACCGATGGCAATTGTCGACTATATCCCCGTCGCGCTGTTCGGCGCAGCCGCCGTGCTGCTGCTGCGCGACCTGTACAACAAGATGAGCAAGGGCGCCTTCGCGCTGCTCGGCGCCGGCGTGATGATGATCTTCGTGGCGGGCTGTTTCAAGGCCACGTGGAAGCTGCTCTACGCGCTGAACGTGTGCGACTTTGAAGCGCTCAACGCCGTGTTCTTCCCGATGCAGACGACCGGGTTCGTGCTCGCGGCTGCGTCGCTCATCGCGCTGCTCACCGCGCGCCAGGGGCACGGCGCGGCCTATGCCGTGGCCGCTGCGCCCGTGCCATACACCAGCAGCATGATCTTCGTCGTGCTCACGGTGCTGGGCACGCTCGGCATCTGCACCTGCCTCACGGTCATCGCCGCGCGCATGAAGCGCCGCGGCGCGGCCGTGCTGTTCGTGGTCGCGTTCGTGTTCATGCTCGCGATGGGCTATCTCTCCTCGCGCGACTTCACCGAAGCATCGATGAACTGGATCGCGCAGTGCACGAACATCGTCGGCCAGGGCGCGCTGCTCGGCGGCGTGTGCCTGCTGCACCGGGCGGGGCTGGCCGAACCCAAGAGCATCCCGGGGCTCGTCGCATGATCGCGCAATCGCTCGGCGCGCTGAAAAACCGCGTCCGCCTGCAGCCGCGCGACATCGGCGCGTTTGCCGCGCTCCGCGCGGGCGGCATGCGCTTTTCCATCTGCGCCTACGACCTGCCGGGCGTCGGCGCGCTCAGCACCGTGTCCATGACGGCGATGCTCAACCTCATGCGTATGGAGACGCTCGTGCTCACGCCGCTCGAGCGCGACGCGCCGCTGCTCTCGTGCGACCTCGTGCGCGTCGCCGGGCGTGACACGCTGCTGCTCGAGCTGTACGACACGCAGCTCGCGCCCATCGATACGGATGCGCTCGACGCGGTCAAGGCCGCGTATGCCGCGCTGCCGGGCCACGACCTCGGCACGCACTGGTACGACCCGCTCAGGCTGCCGCCCTCGCTTGCCAAGCGCGGCCGGAAGCTGTGGGCACAGGCCGCGCCGCTCGCGGACGCGTATCTGGCCGCCTACCTCGACCTGCTGTCCGCCGCGCCGCCATGCGCGCGCGCCGAAAAGCAGGCGCGCGTGCGCGCCTATGTGGACGGGCTGCTCCAAAACGGCGGCCCCTCGACCGACCAGTTCAAAAAGCTGATCGGGGAAGAGCAGACGGCCGCGCTGTTCCGGCAGGTCATCTTCCGCGCGGAAGACTGACGCGGGGCGGCAAAAAACCGGATCCATTGAAAAGACCGGCCCGCTGCCACTGGCAGCGGGCCGGTTCCGTATCGGCGTCTGCGCGCCGCCGGTCAGCCGGCGACGATGTTCACGATGTTGCGCACGACGATGACCTTCTTCACCGTCTTCCCCTCGAGGAACGGCTGCACGTCCGGCGCGGCCAGCGCGGCCTGCTCCACGCCCGCCTTGTCGAGATCCGCGGGCAGGCTGACGCGCGCGCGCACTTTGCCGTTGACCTGCACGCCGTACTCGACCGCGTCGGCCACGAGCGCGCTCTCGTCATACGCCGGCCAGGCGCTGTGGTGCAGCGGCGCATAGCCCATGCGCTCGTTCATCTCCTCGGTGATGTGCGGCGCAACGGGGTTGAGCAGCAGCAGCAGCGTGTGCAGCTCGTCCCGCGTGAGGCGGCCTTTGGCATAGAAGTCGTTCACGAGCGCCATCATGGCCGCGATGGCGGTGTTGTACTTCATGCGCTCGTAGTCCTCGCCCACCTTCTTGATGCAGGCGTGCAGGCTGCGGCGCTGCGCCGCGTCGGTGTCGCCCTCGCCCTCGACCATGTCCTGCAGCTTCCACACGCGCTCCAGGAACCGGCGGCAGCCGCGCGCGCCGTTCGTGCTCCACGGGATGGGCTGGTCAAACGCGCCCATGAACATCTCGTACAGGCGGAACGAGTCCGCGCCCAGTTCGTCCACGATCGCGTCCGGATTGATCACGTTGCCGCGGGACTTGGACATCTTCTCCCCGTTCTCGCCCAGCACCATGCCGTGGCTCGTGCGCTTCTGATACGGTTCCGGGCACGGCACGAGGCCGCAGTCATACAGGAAGCGGTGCCAGAAACGGCTGTACAGCAGGTGCAGCGTGGTGTGCTCCATGCCGCCGTTGTACCAGTCCACGGGCATCCAGTATTTGAGCTCGTCATAGTCGGCGAACGCCTTGTCGTTGTGCGGGTCGCAATAGCGCAGGAAATACCAGCTCGAACCGGCCCAGTTGGGCATGGTGTCCGTCTCGCGCACGGCGGGCGCGCCGCACTTGGGGCAGGTGGTGTGCATCCACTCCGTGGCGCGCGAGAGCGCGCTCGAGCCGTCGTCGCTCGGCGTATAGTCCGGGATGTCCGGCAGGCGCAGCGGCAGCTGGTCGTACGGCAGCGGCACCCAGCCGCAGTGCTCGCAGTGGACGAGCGGGATCGGCTCGCCCCAGTAGCGCTGGCGGGTGAACACCCAATCGCGCAGCTTGTAGTTCACCTTGCGCTTGCCGATGCCCTCGCGCTCGAGATAGTCGATCATCGCGGGGATCGCCTCCTCGACCGTCTTGCCGGTGAGGAAGCCCGAGTTGACCAGCACGCCGGTGTGACAGTCGGTATACGCCTCGTTCTGCACGTCGCCGCCGGCCACGACCTCGACGATCGGCAGGCCGAACTTCTTGGCAAACTCCCAGTCGCGCGTGTCGTGCGCCGGCACCGCCATGATCGCGCCCGTGCCATAGCTCATGAGCACGTAGTCGCTGACCCAGATCGGGATCTCGCTGCCGGTGACCGGATTGATCGCGGAGAGCCCCTCGAGCGGCACGCCGGTCTTTTCCTTGTTCAGCTCGCTGCGCTCAAAGTCGCTCTTGCGCGCCGCCGCCCGGCGATAGGCGCTCACCGCGTCGAAATTTTTGATACGCGCGGCGTACTTGTCGATGAACGGGTGCTCCGGCGAGACCACCATGTACGTGGCACCAAAGAGCGTGTCGGCGCGCGTGGTGTAGACCGTGAGCGCGTCCTCCGTGCCGGACAGGCGGAACTGCACCTCCGCGCCCTCGCTGCGGCCGATCCAGTTGCGCTGCTGCGTCTTGACGCGGTCGATGAAGTCGACCTCGTCCAGCCCGTCGAGCAGCTTTTGCGCATAGTCGGTGATCTTCAGCATCCACTGCGAGCGCACCTTCTGCACGACCGGGCCGCCGCAGCGCTCGCACACGCCGTCCACGACCTCCTCGTTGGCCAGGCCAACCTTGCAGCTGGTGCAGAAGTTGATCGGGATCTCGGCCTTGTAGGCGAGCCCCTTTTCAAAGAATTTCAAAAAGATCCACTGCGTCCACTTGTAGTAGTCCGGGTCGGTGGTGTTGACCTCGCGCGTATAGTCGAACGAGAACCCCAGCCGCTGCAGCTGCTCGCGGAAGCGGTTGATGTTGTCGTGCGTGACCTTCGCCGGGTGGATGCCGGTCTTGATCGCGTAGTTTTCCGTCGGCAGGCCGAACGCGTCCCAGCCGATCGGGAACAGCACGTTGTAGCCCTCCATGCGGCGCTTGCGGCAGATGATGTCGATGGCCGTGTTGCTGCGCGGGTGCCCCACGTGCAGCCCCTGGCCGGAAGGATAGGGGAACTCGATCAGGCCGTAAAACTTCGGCTTTTCGTGCGAGGCCTCGGCCTCAAAGCAGTGCCCTTCCGCCCAGATCTTCTGCCATTTGGGCTCGATCACCTGCGGGTCGTATCTGTCCGTCATGCGTGTCAACCTCCATAATTCCGTATCTTATAATGTAGTACGAAACGGGAGGTTTGTCAATCGAAATGCGGGCGGCGGGCGCGTGGGTTCCCGCGGCGGGCGCGACGCGGGCGTACCTTTCCTCCCTCGCGGGCGGCGCGGGCGAGCGCGGGTGGCGGTGCGAGTGTGGGCAGGCCGGGCAGGGGCGCGGAACCGGCGCGGCAGGTGCGGGCGCGGGCGGGCGCGGGTGGCGTGGAAACAGCGGGAGCCGGGCTCGACGCCCGGCTCCCGCCCCGTTGCTTTTGTGAGCGGCGCCTCAATACGCGCTCGCGATCAGCCCCACGCACGCGGCGCAGCCGACCATGATGATGACCGTCAGCGCCAGCACGACGATGGACAGCACCATGCCCGCCGTCGCCATGCCCGTCGTGCCCTGCGGCATCTCCCGGCGCGCCTGCACGCCGAGCACCAGGCCGATCACCGCCAGGATGATCGACACAAAGCCCAGCACGATCGTGCCGCTGAAAAACATGAACACCGCCGAAATGATGCCAAGCACGAGCGACGCCACGGCCTTGCCGTTGGTCGGCTGCTGCGGGTTCTGCGGATACGGTTGCGATTGTTGTTGGTTGTACTCCATGTTCCTCGTTCCTCCCTATCTGTTTCGTCTGTTACTGCGCCCGCCCATACATACCGCCGGGCGGCGCAGGCATGCCGCAACCCGGAGGCGGTCAATAGCCCCCGTTGCGCGGATGGTCGTAATCAAATTCCTCGCGCAACTGCTCGTAGCGCGGATGCTTTCTCCAGCCGTCGCCGGTCGGCGCGCTGCCATAGTCGATCTCGCAACCCGGCAGCGCCGCCTGCAGCGCCGCTTTCTGTTCGTCGGTAAACGACGTGCGTCCGATCCACAGCCGCTCCAGTCCCGTCAGCGCATGCAGCGGCGACGGGTCCGTGATCCGGTTGTAGGTCAGGTTCAGGTGCCGGAGGCTGGTGAGCCCGGCAAGCGGCGTCAGATCGCTGATGCGGTTGGTAAACAACTCGAGATATTCGAGCTGCGTGCAGCCCTCGAGCGGCGTCAGGTCCTCGAGATAGCCGATTGCGAGGATCGCCACGCGCAGCTTGGGCATGTACCGCACGAACTCGATGTTGCGCAGGCCGTTGTGCCCGAGGTCCAGCAGCTCCACGTCCACGCAGTACCGCAGCGGCTCGAGGTCCTTCGTCGAAAACCGGTAGTCGTCCTTGACCAGCCGGATGCGCGTGGCGTCGGTGCGGCTGCTGGCCCTTCCAAAGCTCACGCGCCACACGACCTTCATCCCCGGCAGCGCGTCGCGCAGCGCGGCCATCTGCTCGTTGCCCACGTTGCAGCGTTCCATCGTCAGCTCTTCGCACCGGGTCAGATACGCTGCCAGCGCGCGCACCTCGTCCACCCGCGCGTTGCCGACCTTCAGGCCGGACAGGTCCACCGTCTCGTCCGCCGTGGAAAACGTCTCGCCGAGATACGTGAACACATAGTCAAACCGCACGTCCGGCCGCGTCTGTTGCAGCAGGCCCAGCTGCCCCCAGTCCATCGCGGTGGCAAACGTGGGGTACGGGGTCGGCGTGGGCGCCGGGGCCACGGGATCCGGGGTTGGAGCGGGGACCGGGGTCGTGTCCCCCACGACGCCGTCCGCATACAAAATGGCGTCCGCGCCATCCGGCACCGGCGCGCCCGCCATGCGGTTGAGGTTGACCTCCTCGAGGTCGGAGAGCAGCGGCAAGATCGCCAACACGCGCTCCAGCTCGGAAAGCGGCACGGCCGTCAGGTCGAGCGAAACGGCGTCGTGCGCGATCGTCACGCCGCCGACCTCCTCGCAAAAGTGCAGCGCCACCTCCGGGTGCGCCGCGGCATAGGCCGCCAGCTCTTCATAGTCCGCGCTGCCGGTGACCTCCGCTGCGCGCAGCCCGGCCAGCCGCTCCAGCAGCGCCGTCTCGCCCGCGGCCAGCGCCACGGTCACCTCCTCGGCATCCAGCGGGTACGTCGCGCCGCATTGGAACGTCACCGTCTGCACCGCCTCCGGCGCGGCCGTAGCCTCCGGCTGCCGGTCCCCCGCCCCCTGCGGCGCGCCGGCCTGCCCGCTGCAGGCGGCCGCCAGCAGCGCCGCAAGCAGCAGCGCCAGGAGCGCCGGTATCCGCGCGTGTTTCATGTCGCCGTCCCCCTTCGTCGTGTGGTTGTGCCTTCCGGCGGTCACGTCACCGGCACCAGCCGCCCGTGCACGAGCACGCGCGGGTTGTCGTCGTGCGTGTAGGTAGAACAGGTCACGAGCGTGAGCGTCGCATACCCGCGCTCGATGCCAAACGGCGCCGGCCAGTACGACTGGCTCACCGCGCGGGATACATACTGCATGTAGGCGTCCTCGTCGGCAAACGCTATTTCAAAATGGGACAGATCGTTCGCGCTGACCGTGCGGCAGGCGTACACCTCCACGCGGTAGCTCTGCGCCTCGGTGATCAGATACAGCACCGGGTGCGCCTCCAGATAGTCCTGCTCGGTATACCCGATCACGGAGCCGAACATGGAGTCGTCCTTCATGCGGTGGCCGTACAGCAGCAGGTTCTGATCCAGCGGGGACAGGCGGTTGCGGCAGTCGAAAAACAGCGTACCGCCCGCGTCCTCACTGCCGTCGAACGCGTGGTCGAGGTAAAAGTCGTTGTCGCCGCCCTGCACGATGGGATAGTTGACCGGCGTGTCCGCGCAGTACAGCCAGCCGACCACGTCCGGGTTCTGCGCGCGCAGCACGTCGAAATCGACCGTGATCGGCACTTCCGAGACCGGCGCCGCCTTCGCGTCCGGCCCGGGCGTCTGCTGCGGCGCCGGCTCCGCCGTGCGCACCGCCTCTTCCGCGATCTGGTCGTACCGCTCGGCCGAGCGGCGGTAGTCGCCGAGCGTCGTCACGAGCTTCACAAGCGCAAAAACCAGCACGCCGAGCAGCAACGCGTCCAGCAGCAGCAGCCCGTAGCGGCGTTTCCTTTTCGGTCCGGCCTTCCTCTCCATACGCTGCCCCTTCCGCCCGGCTCAACCGCCGGTGCGGCCGGTATAGCCGCGGTACCACGCCGCAAAGCGGGAAAGCCCCTCCGCAATCGGCGTATCCGGCCGGAAGCCGAAATCGCGCTCGAGCGGTCCCACGTCCGCGCTCGTCTGGTACACGTCGCCCGGCTGCATGGGCAGGTACTCCTTTTGCGCCACACGCCCGAGCGCCTGCTCCAGCGCGGCGATAAAGTCCGACAGCCGCTCCGGATGGCTGTTGCCGATGTTGTAGAGCCGCACCGGGTCCTCCCCCTCCGGCGGACACGCCAGCACGCGCAGCACGCACGCGACGATGTCGTCGATGTAGGTGAAGTCGCGCAGCATGTCGCCGTGGTTGAACACGCGGATGGGCTCGCCAGCGAAGATCTTTTCCGTAAAGCTGTAGTACGCCATGTCCGGCCGGCCCCACGGCCCGTAGACCGTGAAAAACCGCAGCCCGGTGGCCGGGATACCGTACAGGTGGGCATAGGTGTACGCCATCAGCTCATCCGACTTTTTCGTCGCCGCATACAGGCTGACCGGACGGCTGACGTCGTCCTCCACGGAAAACGGCCCCTCGCGCCGGTTGCCATACACCGAGGAACTCGACGCATACAGCAGGTGCCTGACCGGCGCGCCGGCAATCTCCCCGCTGTGACGGCACGCCTCGAGCACGTTGAAAAACCCCACGACGTTGCTCTCAATATACGCGCGCGGGTTCTCGATCGAATAGCGCACGCCGGCCTGCGCCGCCAGGTTCACCACCGCCGCCGGCCTGCACGCGGCAAACGCCGCATTCACCGCCGCCGCATCGGCCAGATCCGCCTGCACAAACGCAAAGCCCGGCTCCCGCTCCAGCAGGCCGAGCCGCGCGCGCTTGAGCGCGGGGTCATAATAGTCGTTCAGGTTGTCCAGCCCGGTCACGCGCACGCCCTGCGCCAGCAGCGCGCGCGAAACGTGGAACCCGATAAACCCGGCTGCGCCCGTGACAAGCACGGCCGCGCCCTGCAACTCCAACGTTGGCTTTCGCAACGATACAATCTCCCTTCTGCCAGGCCGGCGTCCCCGCCCATGCAGGATACGCTGTGACAAGGTATTATATCACGCCGCCGGCCGTTTTGGAACCCATTGCCGCAGATTGGCACGCCCGTAAACGCAAAACGGGGCGCGGACGGCAGCCGCGCGTCCGCGCCCCGCAACGGGCGTCCCTCTCCTGCTCAGGACTTGCCGATCGAACGATAGACCTCCTCGTGATAGGTGACCATGGAGTCGTCCTCGTCCCACTCGGCCTCCTGCTCGGCCCACACCGCATCGGCCTCGGCCGTGAGCGCGGCCGCCTCGACCGCCTCGCGCACCTCGTCCAGCGTGCGCGTACCGGCCGTCTCCGTCCCGACGCGGTAGACGATGTAATACGTGTCGTCCGCCTGCAGCACGTCGGAATACGTGCCGTCCGCAAGCGCGAGCGCCGCGTTGCGCAGCGTGTCGTCAAAGTCGTCTGCGCCGCTCTGCTGCGCCATGAGCCGGCCGTGCTCGGCAATCAGCGCGTACTCGGTGTACGCCGCGTCCTCGCCATAGCTTTCGAGCACCGCGTCGATCGACTCGCCGCCGTCGAGCTTGGCCTTGGCTTCCTCGATCTTGGCCTTGGCGTCGGCCATATACGCCTCGTACATCTGGTCGGTCTCCACCCGCAGCGCGTCATAGAGCGTCTTGATCTCCTTGAGCCGCGCGGCGTTGGCCTTCTCGTCCTCGAGCATCAGCTTGCCGTACTCGGCCTCGTATTCGGACATCTGCGTGACCTTTTCCTCGTACGTGTCGTCGATGGCCTCCTGCGGCGCGACGGCGACCACCTTCACGCGCAGGAAGCCCTCCGGCACGACCACGGCCGGGTCGCCGCCGTTCATCTCAAAGTTCTCCTGGTCCGTCAGGTACTGCGACGCATCCTCTCCGTAGGCGGTGGTCTGCGACTCGAGCAGCTGGTCGTAATAGGCCTGCACGTCGTCGTCGTCGACCGCGGCGGCGGAGCGGACGTGCTCCTGCAGCTTTTCGAGCGTCTTCTGCTGGGCCACCTGCTCGAAGATGTACTCCTCAAACTCGACGTAGTCCATCTCAAAGCCGGACGCGGTCAGCTCCTCGTTGAACAGCTCCTGCGCGCGCGCCTCGATGTCCTCCGCGCCCTCGGCCTCGGCATCGGAACGGAACATGTCGAAATAGTACTCCATCTCCTCGTCGACCGCGGCCTGCACCTCGGCCTCCTCGTCCGCCGTCAGCTCGTCCAGGCCAAGCTGTTTGGCAAAGTAGAGCTGCTTTTTCTGCGCGACCAACCCGTCCACCGCCTCGTCCTGATAGGACTCGATGTCCGCGTCCGCCGTGGGCGCCGACACGCCGTAGTAGCTCATCATGCTCACGATATAGTCGTAGTAATCCGCCACTTCGCCGTAGGTCACGGTGAAGTCCTCGCCGATCTGTACGGCGACCGCGTCACGGTCCGCCGCCTGGCCGGGCGCGGGCGTCGCGCCGTCCTGCGCCTGCTGCTCGCCGCAGGCGGCCGCGCCGAGCGCGAGCGCCACGCACAGGGCAACCGCCAGCATCCGGGTGATCCGTCTCTTCATCTGCTTCTCTCCTTATCAATCCTCAGGGAATCTATTGCATTATAGTCTGTCCATTGTGTCAACACAAGACACGATTGTGTAAATAAATTGTGGCAGCTCCTTCAGCCAGGCTGCGACGGAGGTGCCCTTTTGGCGGATGCGGATGGCGGGCGGCTCGGTCGCGGTGAGCTGCGCGCCGCGCATGCCGGCCACGGCGGCCAGCAGCCGCGCGCCGTCGAGCTGTGCCCCGGCGCGGAACGAGAGCAGCGCCTCCCCCTCCTTTGCCGACACCCCGGCCAGCTGCGCCCGCGCCGCGCCGGCGCGGATGCGCGCGAGCGCCAGCATGTTTTCCACCGGCGGCGGCAGCTCGCCATAGCGGTCCTCGAGCTCCTCCCGCGCATCGGACAGCGCGTCGTCGTCGGCCGCGTCCGCAATGCGGCGGTAGGCGGACAGGCGCTGCACCTCGCTCGGGATATAGTCCTTCGGGATGTGCGCCGACACCGGCACGTCCACGTTGACCTCCGCCGCCTCGGCCGGCGCCTCGCCCTTCACCTCGGCCACCGCGCCGCGCATGAGCTTGCAGTAGTATTCGTACCCGACGTCCGCGATGTGCCCGTGCTGCTCCGCGCCCAGCAGGCTGCCGGCGCCGCGGATCTCGAGGTCGCGCATGGCCAGGCGGAACCCGGCGCCGAACTGCGTGAATTCGCGGATGGCCATGAGGCGTTTGTGCGCCTGCTCGTTCATCGCCGCGCCGCGCCGCACGGTGAAATACGCATACCCGAGCCGCGTCGAGCGGCCCACGCGCCCGCGCAGCTGGTACAGCTGCGACAGGCCGAACCGATCCGCGTCCACGACGATGAGCGTGTTCACATTCGGGATGTCCAGCCCGCTCTCGATGATCGTCGAGCAGACCAGCACGTCGTACTCGCGCTCCAGAAAGGCCAACATGGTCTTTTCCAGCTGCCCCTCCGGCATCTGCCCGTGCGCCATGGCCAGGCGCACCTCCGGCAGCAGCTCGGACAGGCGGCGCAAAAACGCCTCCATGCTCTGCACGCGGTTGTAGACGATGTACGCCTGCCCGCCCCGCGCCAGCTCGCGCGTCACCGCGTCCACGACCAGCGCGTCGGTATACTCGAGCACGAACGTCTGCACCGGATAGCGCGACTCCGGCGGCGTCTCGATCACGCTGATGTCGCGGATACCGGTCATGGACATGTTCAGCGTGCGCGGGATGGGCGTCGCGGTGAGCGTCAGCACGTCCACCTCGCCCTTGAGCGCCTTGATCTGCTCCTTGTGGTTCACGCCGAAGCGCTGCTCCTCGTCGATGATCAGCAGCCCGAGGTCCTTGAAGCGCACGTCCCTGCCGAGCAGCGCGTGCGTGCCGACGACCACGTCGATCCCGCCGGTTTTGAGCTTTTCGCGGATCGCCTTGCGCTCCTGCGGCGGCGTGAAGCGCGACAGGCACGCCGTGCGCACCGGAAAGTCGGCAAAGCGGGCGGTCATGGTGTTGTAGTGCTGCTGCGCGAGGATCGTCGTCGGCACGAGAAAGGCCACCTGCTTGCTGTCCTGCACCGCCTTGAACGCGGCGCGCAGCGCGACCTCGGTCTTGCCGTAGCCCACGTCGCCGCACAGCAGCCGGTCCATCGGCCGCGGGCGCTCCATGTCCGCCTTGATCTCGCGGATGCTCTCGAGCTGGTCCGGCGTCTCGCGATAGGGGAAGCGCTCCTCCATCTGCGCCTGCCACGGGGTATCCTTCGAGAAGGCGAACCCCTTGCCGCTCATGCGGTCGGCATACAGCTTCGCGAGATCCACCGCGAGCTTTTTGGCCGATTCGCGCGCCCGCGCCACCCGGTTCTGCCACTCGCTGCCGCCCAGCTTGCTCAGGTGCGGCACGGCGTCCTCGTCCCCGCCGCCGATGTACTTCTGCACGCGGTCCATCTGGTCGGTGGGGATGTACAGCCGGTCGCCGCCGCGGTATTCGAGCAGCAGGTAGTCGCGCGTGTTGTCCTGCACCGTGAGCGTCTCCACGCCCACGAACCGGCCGATGCCGTAAGCCTCGTGTACGACATAGTCGCCGACGGCCAGCTCCGACAGCTTGGGCGCGCCGCGCTTTTTCGCGTGCCGCGCCGGCACGGCCGCCTTGCCAAACAGCTCCTGCCCGCCCAGCACCGTCAGGTGCAGTTCCGGGTAGGCAAAGCCGCGCGGCAGCGACTCGCCCACGATCAGCACCTCGCCCGGCACGGGCGCGCGCGTGAGCGCGTCGGACAGCGCCGTCTCCGCGCCCAGCTCGCCGAGCTGCCCGTGCAGCCGCGCCGCATGCTCCCCGGCAAACAGCACCACCGCCTCGCGCGCGCCGTGCCACAACCCCACGTCGCGGCTGAGCTCTTCAAAACTGCCCATGTACTGCGGCGCCCCGCGCCCGAGCGACTGGACGAGCTCCCGCGGCGCAAACAGCGGGTGGGACCGCGCCAGCGTATACAGCGCGAGCGTGCGCGGCGTGGACAGGCGCGAAAGCGCCTCCTGCGCGCCCTGCTGCAGCGTTCCCTGCTCCGGCAGCCCCTCGCCGCGCTCCAGCATGGCGGCCACCCCGTCTGCAAACGCGATCTCCGCCGCGCGCGCCGCCTCCTCGAGCCGGTGCGGCTCGTCCACGAGGATCAGCCCACCCTGCGGCAGATAGTCCGTCACGGCCGCCGGCTGCGGATACAGCAGCGGCAGCAGCGCGTCCGCGCCGGCACAGGCACGCCCCTCGCGCCACGCCTGCTCCTGCCCGGCAAACTCTTCGCGCCCCGCGATCGCCCCGAGCGCGCGCGCGACCGCTTCCGGCGGCTGTGGCGTTTCAAACGCGGGCGGGAACACCGCGCGCGTCACCTGCTCCACACTGCGCTGCGTCACCGGGTCGAACAGGCGCATCTGGTCCACGGTGTCGCCCCAGAACTCGACGCGCACCGGGTAGCGCGCGTCCGTGCCGTACACGTCCACGATGCCGCCGCGCAGCGCCGCCTGCCCGCGCCCCTCGACCATCTGCACGCGCTCGTACCCGGCCTGCACGAGCCGTTCCATCAGCGCGCGCGGCTCCAGCTCGTCCCCGCTGCTGAGCGCCAGCCGCTGCCGCAAAAACGCCGCCTTCGGCGCGACGCGCTGCAGCAGCGCCGCCATGCTGGCCACGACGACGCCCGGCCGCCCCTCCGCCAGCAGCAGCAGCGCGCGCACGCGCTCCCCCACGCGCTCGCCCGAGACGTTGAGCACGTGCACGAGCGGCGTCTCCCGGGAGAGCAGCAGCCCCGTGTCCACGCCGAGCGCCTCCGCGTCGGCGCGCATGCGCACGGCCGCCGTGTCCGTCGACGTGACAAGCAGTACCGTCCGCCCCGGCTCGCGTGCGGCCAGCGCGGCGGCAATGTGCGATTTGTGCGCTTCGGGCAGGCCAAACGCCGCGACCGGCCCCCCGCCCGCCGTCAGCGTCTCCGCCAGGCGGGCAAAGTCCGGCGCGGTGAACAGCACATCCAGGAGTGGTCGATTCACCGTTGCCTCTTTCTGCATCCGTTGATTTGGGTTCCCGCGCGTCCCGCCGCCCTCCGGCGGGCGGGGCGGCGCAGGGGCCGCGCAAAGGGGGGCATCGCCGCGCAGAACCGCGCGTCGGCGCCGCCCCGCCCGCTACAGCCCCTCGTGTTTTTTGTTGTAGAGCGCCTGCGCCTCCGAGAGCTTGCCCGCCATGATCCGCTGCACGGCGTCCGCCGCCTTCTGGTAGACGTCCGCCAGCACGGCCTGCTCCGCCTTGCCGGGCTTTCCCAGCACAAAGTCCTTCAGCTCGCCGCGCCGCTCCTCGCCCACGCCGATGCGCACGCGCGCAAAGTTCTCGCTGCCGACGCACGCGACGACCGAGCGCATGCCGTTGTGCGTGCCGGCGCTGCCGCTCGCGCGGATGCGCAGCGCGCCCACCGGCAGGTCGATGTCGTCGTACAGCACGATCAGCCGCTCCGGCGGCGCCTTGTAAAAGTGCAGCACGCGCTGCACGCAGTCGCCCGACAGGTTCATGTACGTCTGCGGCTTGACGAGCACCACGCGCTCGCCGCCCACGACGCCCTCGCCATACACGCCGGACAGGCCGCGCTTTGCGACGCGGATGTGCAGCGCGTCGCTCAGCGCGTCGAGCGCCAGAAAGCCCGCGTTGTGCCGCGATTTGCGGTAGGCAATTCCGGGATTGCCCAGTCCCACGACGATCCACATAATAAGATTAGTTTACCACGCCCCGCCGCGCTTGACAATCACCGCGGCCCGGTGTTATGCTCGACAGGAATGGATTTTTTTGCCGCTTTGCGGCTTCTTTTCCGGGGTGCGGAAGAGAATCGCGCCAAAGCGGCAACAGTATCCTCAGGCGGCACCGCAAGGCGGGAAGCGCCCCCCCCTTTTTTGAGCGACACAGACGGGAGAGAGAACGATGGAACAGAAACCGAAATACTATTTGACGACCGCGATCGCCTACACGTCCGGCAAGCCGCACATCGGCAACACATACGAGATCGTGCTGGCCGACAGCATCGCCCGCTTCAAGCGCCTGCAGGGCTACGACGTGTTCTTCCAGACCGGCACCGACGAGCACGGCCAGAAGATCGAGGAAAAGGCAAAGGCCGCCGGCGTGAGCCCGCAGGCGTACGTGGACGGCGTGGCCGCCGAGATCCGCCGCATCTGGGACCTGATGAACACCTCCTACGACAAGTTCATCCGCACGACCGACGCCGACCACGAGCGCCAGGTGCAGAAGATCTTCAAGCGCCTCTACGACCAGGGCGACATCTACAAGGGCTATTACGAGGGGCTGTACTGCACGCCGTGCGAGTCGTTCTTCACGCCGTCGCAGCTCAGGGACGGCAAGTGCCCCGACTGCGGCCGCGAGGTGCAGAGCGCCCGCGAGGAGGCCTACTTCTTCAAGATGAGCAAGTATGCCGACCGGCTCATCGCACACATCCAGGCGCACCCGGAGTTCATCCAGCCGGAATCCCGCCGCAACGAGATGATGAACAACTTCCTGCTGCCCGGGTTGCAGGACCTGTGCGTGTCGCGCACGAGCTTTCAGTGGGGCGTCCCGGTCGACTTTGACGACCGGCACGTGGTCTACGTGTGGCTCGACGCGCTGACCAACTACATCACCGGCATCGGCTACGACTGCGACGGCGGCAGCACGGCGCAGTTTGCCCGCCTGTGGCCTGCCGACCTGCACCTGATCGGCAAGGACATCATCCGCTTCCACACGATCTACTGGCCCATCTTCCTCATGGCGCTGGGCCTGCCGCTGCCCAAGCAGGTGTTCGGCCACCCGTGGCTGCTGCAGGGCGACGGCAAGATGAGCAAGTCCAAGGGCAACGTGCTCTATGCCGACGACCTCGTGTCCGTATTCGGCGTGGACGCCGTGCGCTACTTCGTGCTGCACGAGATGCCGTTCGACAACGACGGCGTGATCACGTGGGAGCTGCTGGTCGAGCGCATCAACTCCGACCTTGCCAACACGCTCGGCAACCTGGTCAAGCGCACCGTGGACATGAGCAACAAGTACTTCGGCGGCGTCGTGGAGCGCACCGGCGCGGCCGCGCCCGTGGACGACGAGCTGCGCGCCGCCGCCACCGGCGCCGCGGCGCGCGTGACGCGCTGCATGGACGGGCTGCGCGTGGCCGACGCGCTGACCGAGCTGTTCACGCTGTTCAAGCGCTGCAACAAGTACATCGACGAGACGACGCCGTGGGCGCTTGCAAAGGACGAGGCCGCCCGGCCGCGCCTGAAAGAAGTGCTCTACAACCTCGTCGAGAGCCTCGCCATCGGCGCCAGCCTGCTCGCCCCGTTCCTGCCCGAAACGGCGGAAAAGATCCTGTCCCAGCTCGGCGCGGCGCCGCGCCCGCTCGAGACGCTCGCCACGTTCGGCGGCTATCCTTCCGGCGGCCGCGTGGCGGAAAAATCCGAAATCCTGTTCGCCCGGCTCGACCTGAAAGCCGTGCTCGAGCAGGCGGACGCCATCGCCAGGGCGCAGGCCGCGCCCGCCAAGGCGCCGGCGGCGGCTGAAGAGGCGCTGCCCGAGATCGGGTACGACGACTTTGCAAAGCTCGACCTGCGGCTCGCGAAGGTCGTCGCGTGCGAGGAGGTCAAGCGCTCGAAAAAGCTCTACAAGCTCACGCTGGACGTCGGCGGCGAAACGCGCACCGTCGCCTCCGGCATCAAGCAGTGGTACCGGCCGGAGGAGCTCGTCGGCAAGACGGTCGTGCTCGTGGCCAACCTCAAGCCGGTCACGCTCTGCGGCGTCGAGAGCCGCGGCATGATCCTCTGCGCGTCCGACGCGGACGACACGCACCTGTCCGCCCTCACCACGCTGTCCGAGATGGAGAGCGGGCTCAAGGTGCGCTGACCGCCCCGCCCCCCCATAAAACATCGCGCCCCTGCCGTACCCGGCAGGGGCGTTTTTTCGGCGGGTTCCCGCCCATCCGTTTGTAAAGCGGCGGTTTCCCGGCAACCCGGCGCGCGGGGCGGCGGTGTGGCCGGGCGGGAAGGCGCCGTCCGGCGGGCGGGGCGACGCGATCCGGCACACGGGGCGAAGGCGCGGTCGCGGCCTACAGGAGCGTGGCCACGGCCTGGGCGGAGATGCACAGGCCGCGCCCCTCGTCGTTCATGCCCTCGGTGGTGGTCGCCTTCAGTCCCACCTGCCCGGGCGCCACGCCGCACGCGGCGGCGAGGTTTTCCCGCATGGCGGGCACATAGGGGGCGAGCTTCGGCCGCTCGGCGATGACCGTCGCGTCCAGCTGGTTCACGCGCAGGCCCTTTTCCGCAACGCGCGCGACGACCTGCCGGAGCAGCGCCATGCTGTCGGCGCCGGCATACGCCGGGTCGGTATCGGGAAACAGCTGCCCGATGTCCGGCAGCGCCGCCGCGCCGAGCAGCGCGTCCATGACCGCGTGGGCGAGCACGTCCGCGTCGGAATGGCCGAGCAGCCCGCGCGCAAACGGCACCGTCACGCCGCCGAGCACGAGCCTGCGCCCCTCGACGAGCCGGTGCGTGTCAAACCCCGTGCCGCAGCGGGCCAGCAGCCGCTCGGCGCGCGCCCAGTCGGCCGGGGTCGTGAGCTTGAAGTTGTCCGCACCGCCCTCCACGAGCGACAGCGCATGCCCGGCGCGCAAAAACAGCGTCGCGTCGTCCGTGGCCGGTCCTTCGGCGCGGTCATAGGCGTCGAGAATGTCGAACAGGCGAAACGCCTGCGGCGTCTGCATCCGCCACAGCCCCTCGCGCGGCACGGTCGCAAACCCTGCCGCGCCCTCGCGCAGCACCGTGTCATTCACGCGCACGGCGGCCACGCCGCTGCCCTGCTCCATCGCCTGCGCGGCGCACGCGCGCACGAGCGCCGGCGGCACGAGACAGCGCGCCGCATCGTGGATGACGGCGACGCACGGCGCGCCCCCCGCCCAGT
>OLGD01002550.1_pt1 | contig 20443 bp, 18 predicted proteins | sample 1605311 | NCBI WGS metagenome assembly OLGD01 (sample SAMEA3888917, study PRJEB22519) | human gut metagenome | biome: human gut; feature: human-associated habitat; material: faeces | place: Denmark | collected 2010
AGTCTATTTTATTTATATAAATTATTAATATGCAAGTAATACCAAAGAAGAAGAACACAATTCATTATTTACCACAAGAGATTAGAGAAACTAGATTAACAGAGGTCACATATTTACCTATTACAAGAGAGATGTTAGAACAACTATTCTCAAATTCAGCTAAGAAGGAGAAGCATAAATTAGTTAAGAAGAGAAGGAAGTGAACTAAACAGGCAGCATTTGAAGTAACATTTCATTTGCTGCCTTTTCATTATCTTCTAATTTAAGGTTTCATGTTCTTTTAAAGTCATTTCCACATTGATTACAATGATATATATCTTCCTTATAACCTTTAAGCCAAATAAACAATAATATTATAGGAATTATGGTTGGTATATATACTATTGTACATTTATTCAATATGGTGAAAATGATACAAAATACAACAATGACAAAGCTTACTAGAACCATCCATTTGGGACCATGCTTGTGTTGAACAATTGTATGTGCAGTATTTTCGCTACCACATTTAGGGCACCATGGAAGATTTGAATCCCTTTCGAGTTTAAGACCATTTATCAAGTCTATAGCTTCTTGGTAATGTTCATCTTCAACGAAGACTGCAATTTGCGGCTGACTTCCACCTGCATATGCACCTATTCCAACTTCTTCTTTTTGAATATAACACAAAATACCTTTAGCTTCAAGATTTGCTTTATATTCATCTGCCAAGATAGAATTTTCACAATGTACTAATAATTTCATAAGCACTAATTATTGATGTTATAAATTTATTGCTGTTTCATTTTCTTATCATCTACAACGTAAGTTGTGGATAAAAAATCATGCCAATTCCAACCACATAAGAATGATATTGCATCAAAAGGAATGAATCGGCATAAGCAACGTATGAATATTTGTGTTATTGAGAGGCTTTCTCCTTTATTATTTATCACACTCATCTTTAACAGTCTCTTGCCAATAGTCTTTCCCCCATTAGTCGTTTCCAATCCAAAGAAGTAGAGAAAGTAAAAAGCGGAATAAGACAATCTTATTTCAAGTTCACTCATAGAAGTACTTTCAATGAGCATAGCGATTATTATAACAAGAAAAGTTATGATTGTAATAAATGCAATGTCTATGATATGTCCAAACAATCTTTTCTCACTACTGGCACGTATCTTTTCAATAAATGGTCTATTATCTTTTTCCTCAAACTTCTCATTTTGAATTTTGGTGAAACTAACCCCACGTTCTATTAATACTTCTTCGGCTGCGGTTATGGCGTCTGCTACATAATCCTTTCTTTTGACATTCAGGATTTCTAATAACTTCTCATCTGAATGTTTCCTCATTACTTCTATAAATTGGTTTTCTTCCATAATTTAAAACTTTAGTTTTACTCTTTAGTATATAATTAAAACCTATCTATATATTATTTACCACTAACTCATTCTAATGAACTTATAAAACAGTCCTCTCACAAATCTTTGAATCCCATAAATGATAGCTCCACAAAATAAGAATCCAATACCTATAGAATCACTTAAAAGCAAAGATAAGCATGTTAATGTAATACCACCAATACACCATATTCCACCATATAAAATATCACTAGGAGCATTTGCGATACGCTGTTTTCTTTTAGCTTTCTTGTCATTTGTAATTTGTAGTAATGATACTATAATTGAATTTCTTTGGGATTCATCAAGTCCTTTTGATTCTAATATATGGTCTACTTCGTTTACGTCTTTTTTTTGTTTTATAACTAGCTTATATGCTTCTGTATAGGCTGAATCAATAACATCTTCTGTTGTTTGCTCACTAATTTCATTCTTTCCCTTTCTTATAAAAAAACAGAAAAGGATTGCAGTGATTATTATTGCTAAAATTGCTTCCATGATATTCTAATTACTAAGAATTATACAATCTATTACTTCCATCTTAATAAAAGAAAGCTAACAACGAATGAACTCCAAATGCTGCCTTTCTTATTATTCATTATCATGTTTGGCATTAAAACCTTTTATAATGATTCGTCCTTTTGAACTCTGCATTGTAGGATTCTCTTTTAAAGAATTTAGTTTATCCACTAAATATTGATGTGTCCAAAAGAAATTGTCCAAATTACTTCGTAGATATTCTTGAATTGAAGGTATTTCATGTACAAATGGTAGATAATGCTTACAATATACAGTTATAGTATTCTCTTCATTATTAATAAAATATGCTAAAGTAACACGTCCGTCCATATTAGTTTGATTTATAGCATCTTTCAGGATATTTATATCAGGGTCATTTAAAGAAAGACTTCCAAAGTTAGACCAGATTATGATAAAAGCGGTTCGATTATCTGCGTTAATAAAAAAGTCCTCATTTTGATATTTAAAACAGATGTCATCATCATCATCAACTTCTGGTTGACAACCAATTTCTTTTAAAGTATTGATAACCAAATCTCTTGTTCTGTTATTTGATGTGTTCATAACCGTATCTACAATCTTACTTATTTCAGAATGATTAGCTTGTTTTTGGTCATTTCTAGTGGCAAATTCAATATTCCTTGTTTCATGATGTTTTATCTTTCTATTCCAAAATTTCTCCTTAACCAATTGTAATATTCTATCAAAGTGCGCAATCACTAAATAGAGAGAAACCAAAAAACTTAGATAAGGAATAATAGATACATAATCCCAAAAAGTGACTGCTCCAATAAAAGAAAGAAGTATAAGGACTATAATAATTAGCACGATATATCGATATAAAGCTTTCTTAACTTCATATTTAATAGTACCTTGTTCCGTACTTGAAGTATCAAATATATAATTAGGACAAGGACTATCATCGGTTGGTCGATAATGTTCACAATGAACTCCATCTCCAATACATGTACTACATTGAGACATTTTTGTCATTTCAATTCTGTTTTAAATTTACTATTATTTTCTTAAACACATCACCTGCCATTAGTCCACCACTTGCAGGCAATCCAGTCTTATTAATAGATACAATGATACTATACTTGGGATTATTGGCAGGGAAGTAACCACAGAACTCAACTGAATACACTGTATTACCATTATCTGTAGAAACTACGATAGTGCCTTGTTGTCCTGCTACGGTAATCATATCTGATTTGGCTGGTTGACCTAATCCGTCAGTAACATTAAATACTAGAGCTTTCTTCAAACTATCAATACTAGCCCTACTTGCTATTTGAGGATTAATAACTACTACACTATCCTTGTATAGTTGAGGCTGTATCATCTTCCCATTATTGGCGATAGCATTATAGAAGGTAAGGACTTGAATAGGTGAAATAAGCTGTTCATATCCTATACAGTTCCAAGTGATATTTTTTTCTGTAACTTTTGCAAGAAAAGATAACTCGCTTAGAATAAATCGGTTGGTCGGATTACTTGAAAATTGGGTAACGAGATAGCAACCGTTCGTATTTCTGAGTTCTTCATTGTTATGCTTCAATGTGATAACTCTGACGGCACAAAGATAAACAAATAATGCTGACGAAAAGAGAAGTTGCAATGATTTCTTTTTTTCGCCAGCATATTTTATGCAGTCAAAATATGAATAAGTTTAGTCGGTTTGGAGTATATAGCCAATGGAATAAACTAAACCGGGTACAATGTATTTATCACTTCATATTATCTCTATACTCTACTGGAGACATACCTGTCTGCTTTTTGAAGAAGCGGCACATATACGATGAGTCATCGAAGTTGAGTTGCGCTGCTATACACTTTATCGAGAGGTCGGTACAGGTGAGATAGTTCTTAATTGCCATTACCACCTGCCAATCGATATACTCCTTGGCCGTTGTTTCCCAGTGCATCTTGCACACCTTATTCAGGTAGTCGGGCGTGATGGAGAGCATACCTGCATAGTAGGCAACCTCTCGCTCTCTTTTGTGGTAACGGGTAACGAGGTTTGTAAAAGCAGTAAACAGTTGCATAGTACGGCTAACAGTTTGCTCCTTGTCAGGCTCTTGTACATACGCTTTCACCTCCCTATATATCATCATAAAGAGGGTAAAGATACCGCTTGATATCGTCTCGTTATAGAATGAAAAAGAGCGGTCACTCATAGCCCATTGTATCTGGGCAAACCATCCACTCAACATATTGTATTGGATAGAGGTTGGGTGCAATATGGGGTGCTCCATCATAAAATTCCAGAAAGGAATATCCGAAATCCTATACTCCATCTCTTCGCAGTGCCGCTCCGTCACGCATCTAATCTCTGCCTGAAATAGCGAAGATGCCTGAAGTGGTATCAATGTCATTCCGATGGGGATAATAGCAATGTCGCCCTTTCGGAATGAATACTCTTTGATGTTTATCGATAATACGGCACACCCCTCCACGCAGAGAATAAGTACAAGACCGCTATTCTCAATCGGAGTACCAATTGAGGTCTTCAAGTTACTCCTGAAAGCCTTCACTTCTGATATTTCACTTCCTTTCAATACGCTCATAACGTTGCAAATTTAGCGGTTTTATCTTAATTAAAGAGTCTTTGTTCGGAAAAGTACCATACTTGTCGTATTTATTTAACCTCTGCTACCGAATATATAAAGTACCTTTGCAGGCAAAATGGATAAATTTAGGAAAATATGCAGTTTCGAAACTACTCTTTAATGTTGTTCGCAGTGCTACTTATGGCTTGCGGTAGTAATCAGGATGCGCAGGAGACTCCTGCCGAATATCCAGTTATTAGTGTAAGCCGAAGCACTATTGAGACAACCGAATCCTATCCTGCAACCATACAGGGACGACAGGTTGTGGAGCTTTACCCTCAAGTGTCGGGTACTATCTCAAAGTTGTTGGTCAAGGAGGGTGAGCGAGTAAAGCAGGGGCAGGTACTATTTATTATCGACCAAGTGCCCTATCAGGCAGCATTGCGTACCGCTACAGCAAATGTCAATGCAGCGCAGGCGCAGGTGGATGTTGCGCAACTCGACTACGATAGCAAGGCTATTCTCTTCAACGAGGAGGTGATATCGGAATACGACCTTGCAATGGCAAATAACACATTGGCGATTGCAAAATCGGGATTGGAGCAGGCAAAAGCTCAGGAGACCAATGCCCGAAACGACCTCTCATATACCGAGGTAAAGAGTCCTTGCAATGGCGTTGTGGGTACGCTTCCTTATCGTGCAGGAGCATTAGTCGGGCCATCTATCCCACAACCGCTCACAACCGTATCGGACACAGAGCAGATGTATGTCTATTTCTCTTTGACCGAGCGAGAGATGGTCTCTCGTATGCAGCAGCAAGGCTCATTTAACAAGGTAGCTGAGGCATTCCCTCCTGTATCTATCCAGATGGCCAATGGCAATAACTATTCGTTGCAGGGCAAGGTAGAGAGCATAAGCGGTGTGGTTGAGAAGAGTACGGGTGCTTTGTCGGCTCGTGCCGTATTCCCAAATCCAGATGGTATATTGCTGACGGGAAGCACTGGTCGCCTCATTGTGCCGCAAACACACAAGGATGTGATAGTCATACCACAAACGGCGACCTATGAGATTATGAATAAGACCTATGTCTACAAGGTCGTTGATGGCGTTGCACACTCAGCAATTATCAGCGTTCAGTCTCTATCCGATGGTCTTAACTACATTGTCGTTAGTGGCTTAAATGTTGGCGATGTCATCATCAGCGAGGGAGCAGGTTATGTAAGGGAAGGGATGGATATTAACCCCGAAAGATACGAGCAGCAATGAAAATCAAGACATTTATAGACCGTCCGCTGTTCTCTATTGTTATCAGCGTGATGATTGTATCGCTGGGCTTGATATCGCTTAGCAGGTTGCCAATCGAGAAGTATCCCGATGTGGCACCTCCAACCATATATGTATGGGCAAGCTATCCTGGTGCAAGTGCCGAGGCTGTGCAAAAGAGTGTGTTAGCTCCATTGGAGCAGGCTATCAATGGTGTCGATAATATGACCTATATGACATCATCGGCAAGCAATGGCTCGGCATCTATAAGCATCTACTTCAAACAGGGTACTAATCCAGATATGGCAGCAGTGAATGTGCAAAACCGTGTAGTACAGGCACAGGCTATGCTCCCTGCCCAAGTGTTGCAATTTGGTGTGAGTGTTGAGAAACGCCAACCGGGTCAGTTGCGCATATTGGCTTTGGAGAGCCCAAACGGCACATACGACGAAAATTTCCTCTGTAACTACTTCTACAACTATCTGCGCCCGGCACTGCTCCGTATTCAGGGTGTCGGCAAAGTTGAGGTGTGGGGTGGACAATATGCACTTCGCATATGGCTTAAGCCTGATGCTATGAGCCGATATGGCATTGTTCCAAGCGACATAGCAGCCTTGATGGAGGAGCAGAACATTGAGGCAAGCATCGGCTCTGTTGGCGAGAATAGCAACGGTGTGTATCAATACACTCTGCGCTATACGGGTCGTAAGCAGGATGTGGCAGAGTTCGAGAATTTGGTACTGGTATCAAAGAGCACTGGCGAAGAGTTACGCCTTAAAGATGTAGCAGATGTGGAGTTGGGACAATCTGACTACTCATATATCAAACGTATAAATGGTCACGCAGGTGTGATGGGTAGCATCAGCCAGGTTTCGGGGTCAAATGCTACACGCATCAATCAGGACATTGACAAACTCATTGCCGAGACAGAGAAGAATCTACCTAAAGACATACGCATCATAACCTTCGACAATACCAACGATTTCCTCTTTGCCTCGATTCGTGAGGTGGTTATCACATTGCTACTTGCGATTCTGCTGGTGCTTATCGTGGTGTATCTCTTTGTGCAGGATTTCCGTGCTACGCTGATTCCAGCATTGGGTATTGTCGTCTCGCTTATCGGTACTTTTGCCTTTATGGCTGTGGCTGGCTTCTCGGTGAATATGCTCACCCTCTTTGCGCTGGTCTTGGTCATCGGTACGGTGGTGGATGATTCTATCGTCGTGGTTGAGGCGGTACAGGCTCGTTTCGATGCAGGATATAAATCTGCATACAAGGCTACGGTCGATGCTATGGGTGGACTTACTGCTGCCTTGCTCACCACGACCTTGGTGTTTATGGTAATCTTTATACCTGTATCGTTTATCAGCGGAACGAGTGGCATATTCTACAAGCAGTTTGGTCTGACAATGGCGGTGGCAGTAGGTATCTCGCTCATCGTTGCACTCACCCTTGCACCCGCTTTGTGTGCCCTCATCCTAAAGCCTCGTGGCGAAAATAAGAGAAGTCTCTCAAGCCGAGTACATACTGCATACCACGCATCATTTAAGTCGCTAATGAGTCGCTATGCAGGTGTTGCTATGGCATTTATTCGTCGCAAGTGGCTTGTAGGAGCGTTAGTCGTTGTTGCCATTGTGCTCAGCGTGGGCCTGATGCGTGTAGTGCCAACAGGTTTTATCCCCGATGAGGATATGAGTTCACTGATGGTGGACTTCACCACACCGCCAGGATATACAGCAGCAACTACCGAAGAGGTGCTTGTGCGTGTTTCGGACCGCATACAGCAACTTCCCGAGGTGGAGTCTGTTGGTGGTGTTGTCGGCTTGGGTGGCTCGAATATGGGTATGATACAGATACAGCTTCGCCCGTGGAGTGAGCGAAAGGGCGATGAGCACTCCTCGTGGGGTGTAGCAGGGAAGATTGAGGCTATACTTGCCGAGGTTACCGAGGCTCAAAGCTTTGTCTCGGCACCAGGTATGATTGATGGCTATGGCAGAGGTGGAGGCTTTGAGTTTTCCATACTCAACCATAACGGTGCCGATATCAACACTTTCTTCGATGTTAGCCAACGCTTTATCGAGCGACTTGCCGAGTGCCCAGAGATAGAGGATGCCTACTCGGCTTACGAAATCAACTATCCACAATATAAGGTGGAGGTGGACTTCTCACGATGCAAAAAGTTTGGCGTTGCACCGTCGGCTTTGCTCAATGAGTTGGCTGCATTCTTGGGTAGCTCCTACATTTCAAACTTCAACCTCTATAATCAGGTCTATCAGGTAACAATGCAGCTTCGCCCCGACGACCGCAATAATGTGCAGTCACTCGACAAACTCTTTGTGCGCTCCGAGTCGGGCGATATGCTACCTGCAAGTCAGTTCCTGACTATCACAAGGGAGTATATGCCTCAATCGCTTGACAACTTCAATATGATTAGCAGCATAGGCGTTTCGGGGAGCTCGGCACAAGGCAGCAGTTCGGGCGATGCCATCCGTGCTATTAAGGATATTGCCGCCAAGGAACTTCCCACAGGATATGGCATTGAGTTTAGCGGTATCAGCCGTGAGGAGAATGAATCGAGTAGCAATGTGGTCATCATCTTTGCTATCTGTATATTCTTCGTCTATCTGATTATGGTGGCACTCTACGAGAGCCTGTTTATACCTATGGCAATCATTCTGAGCGTGCCGTTTGGTTTGGCGGGTGCATTCCTCTTTGCCTGGGCATTTGGCATAGAGAATAACATCTATCTGCAAATCGGATTGATAATGCTTATCGGTCTGTTGGCAAAGACCGCCATCCTCCTTACGGAGTATGCAACGCAGTGTCGTGAGGCTGGTATGTCGCTCAAGCAGTCGGCATTCTTTGCAGCCAAGATGCGACTACGCCCAATACTTATGACCTCGCTGACGATGATATTCGGTATGTTGCCACTGATGTTTGCATCGGGTGCAGGAGCCAATGGTAGTCGCACCATAGGAACGGGTGTTGTGGGCGGTATGCTTATCGGAACTATCGGCTTGCTCATTATCGTACCTGCACTGTTTGTCGTATTCCAAACATTGCAAGAAAGGTTCAAACCTGTGGTGTTCAAGGAGTCTACAGACCCGATGATTATTGAAGAGATAAATAAAATTGCGCAGCTTAAACAGCAAAAGGAGAGTTCAAAAACGGAATAGAGATGAAAAGAGCAATTCTATATATAGTCCTTGCAGTAATGCTTTCGGGATGTAGTATATATCGTAAGTTCCCGCAGACAACCGAGGTGGATAAGAATCTATTTGGCGAGGAGTATATCACTGCAGACACCACAACTATCGCTTCGCTGTCGTGGCGTGAGCTGTTTCAAGATAGACATCTGCAGCAGTTGATTGATACAGCATTGGTGCGCAACACCGACCTTCGCACCGCACGCCTTCGCACCGAGCAGGCCGAGGCGGTCTTGATGAATGCCCGCCTATCTTATCTGCCCTCAGTAGGAGTATCTGCCGAGGGAACAGTCGGCAAGTCGGGTGGCACAGCATCGAAGAGTTATACAATCGGTGCTTCAGCGAGCTGGGAGATAGACATCTTTGGCAAGACCACCAACGCCAAGCGTGGTGCCCAAGAGGCTCTTGAATCGAGCAAGGCATACGCACAGGCTGTGCAGACCAACCTTGTAGCAACCGTAGCCAACGGATATTACACATTGCTTATGCTCGATGAGCAGTTGCGCATCAGCAAGCAGACCCTTGAAAGTTGGCAAAAGAGTGTTCGGGTGCTTGAATCTTTGATGCGGGGAGGCGGTGGCGTAACCGATGCCGCAGTGCTTCAAGCCAAAGCAAACTGTATGGCGTTGGAGAGCGAAATCCTATCCATCGAAAAGAGCATCAAGGAGGGCGAGAATGCCCTCTGCACACTCTTGGCAACGACTCCATCATCTATACAGCGAGGCTGCCTTACCGACCAACAGTTTCCTTCGGAGTTATCTGTGGGTGTTCCCTTGCAGCTACTCGCCAACCGTCCCGATGTAAGAGTGGCAGAACACCAGTTGGCACAAGCCTTCTATGCTACCAATGTGGCAAGAGCAGCCTTCTACCCATCAATCAACCTTTCAGGAACTTTCGGCTGGACAGATGGTGCAGGAGGCGTAGAGCTCAACCCTACGGGCTGGCTACTTAACACAATAGTCTCGCTTGTGCAGCCACTGTTCAATAGAGGTGCCAATATCGCCAACCTAAAGATTACCAAGGCCGAGCAGGAGGTGGCGGTGCTCAACTTCCAACAATCGCTGCTTAACGCTGGTGCGGAGGTAAACGATGCCCTTACAGCCTTTCAAACGGCTCGCAGGAAACTCGACATAGATAACGCCCAAGTAGCAACCTTGCAGGAGGCGGTACGCAAAACAGAACTCCTGATGCGTCACTCTTCAGCCAACTATCTGGAAGTATTGACTGCCCAGCAAACCCTGCTCAGCGCAGAGCAAGCCGTTGCTCAAGACCGCTTCGACGAGATACAGAGCATCATCACCCTCTACCACGCTTTGGGAGGAGGCAAATAGTTTAGATTATGGAAATTACATTCGTTAAAATTGAAAAGTCCGATTATAACGACTTTTGCGCCGATGTGTGTAAAATATTCTCCATTGCAGTTGTAGAAACATTCGGTAAGCCTGAAGATGACAAAGAGATTATAGAACACGATGAGATTTTTGGAATAATATCAGACCTCGAATGTGAAACATATGCAGTATATGCCAATGGTGTCAAGGTGGGTGGTATCTCTATAAAGGCAGATGCGGCAACGCTGCACAACTCTGCTGAATTGTTCTACATCTACCCCGAGTACCATGGTAAGGGATTAGGGTATCAGATATGGCACGCGATTGAAAGATTATATCCCAACACCAAGGTTTGGCGATTGATTACTCCATATTTTGAGAAACGCAATATCCACTTCTATGTAAACAAGTGCGGCTTCAAGATTGTAGAATTTTTCAACAAGGCACACACAGACCCTGCCCGTTCCCTGACAGGCGAAGCGTGCCACGATGAGTATTTTGTTTTTGAGAAAGAGGTGTAAATAATTAAGGTGGCTAAAAGTTTTAATAATGATTAGCCACCTTAATTGTATCTACATCTTCATTCCTCTGCTCTTCTTTGGCTGAATAGGCTGACGGATTGATTGTCGAAGTTTATCGTACTGCTCGTTGAACCATTGGCTGAGGGGTATTCGATTTGCGGTTAAGGTTAGTCGCTTGTCGTTATCTCGCAAAATCTGTAAGGGGGTATTATCCGTAGCAAACCATCGGTTATGCTCTGAGGAGAATAGTCGCCCTGTAAAGTTCACAATCTTACCCTTAATCAGCTCGGCAAACTCCATAGCCGAAAGTCCGATTTGCTTGGCGAGGCGTTCCAATCTAAGGAGATTGGCAAAATCGGGATACCAACGATGGGCGGTATTGATTATCGAATTAAGGATGTTGGTTTCCTCCTTATGCTCGGCCTCCTTTGCTTCAAGAGCCTTGCGATGCTCGTTGTCCTTATTCATCATTGCCCTGCTGTGCTTCACCTCCATTTGCTTGATATTGGATTGCAGTTGCTCGATGGTCTGGTCTCGGATTGCTATCTCATCCCGTAAATCCTCGTTCTTGCGTTCCAACGATTTCATCTTACCGCTGCCGAAAAGAGAACTGACACCGCTTGCAAGGGCTGTGGCCGCATCGGTGGCTACGCTTTTGAGTTTGTCGGTGCGTATCTCTGATTTCACCTGTTTGAGTTCTTGCTCGGCAAGATCTATCTGGTATTCTTTGTGCTGTCGCTCTGCCTCGATGCGTTCCAACTCGGCACGCTGCTTCTCGATGATAAAGTCGTTACGCTCCAAATGCTCCTTGCCCGTAACGGTTTTGGATTGCCCTCGATCCATTGATAGAATCTCGGATGCCAAAGTCTGCATCTGTGTCATATCGTCATCATTAAGTTTTCGGCTCTTGCCCGTATTGTGGTCCATCCAATCGAATACGATATGTGCGTGGTAGTTGGGCTTGAACCAACGACCACCGATTTGAAAACTCTCCTTATCGTCAGGGGCTGGCTCTCCACCGAGCCAATGCCCCTCGTCTTTGTGCAAGAAGATTTGTAGCGGTGTGATGCCCCAACGCTGTTGGCACTCCTCGCCAAACCTACGAACATCATCTAATGTGGTGTCGGGCTTGATGAGGAGCACACCCTCACGAATGGGAGAACATCCTGCCACCTTGATAATCTTGCCACTCTTGGTTTTGCGTTCCCGTTCTTTCTCCTGCATCGCTCGCCCTGTCTTAGCCTTTACCATCTGCTTGATATTGTCGTAATGCGTCTGCAAATCATAATCGCCAAAGCGTGGGTTTATCCAATGCTCATTGTCGGCAACGAGTTGGGGAACAAGGTAGATTTTCGCCTCTCCGATGTTACGCATATATTCGGGAGTTCTGAGGTTGTGTGCCTCGCTCGATGATATGTTGCAAGGCTTGATATGTATGCTGCTTTTTACTGCCATAGTTATTCTGATTTTATTGGTTGCACTAATGTCTGTTGGTCATTTGGTCACTTGCTTCCGCTGTCGGGGTTGCTTTGGCGACCCGCTGGCTGCACTCGGCATAGTTCAAGCGAGCTTGTCCTCTGCCCTCGTTTGCACAGGGGTTCTTAGGGACGAAGCCCATAAGCGGAGTGCAGAGAGGTCACTCAGCACCCTCGGTAGAGCCCACAACTACTTTAAGCGAAGCGTGTAGTTATAGTGGGCTATAACCTGAAGCCTCGTTTCTTCTTCGGCTGTGGTTGTGGCATCCGCCTTGCGGATTGGACTTGCGATTTTTTCTCTGCTTGTTTTGTTTGGTTTCGATGGCATAAGTATTCGTTCAAATCCTTATGTCCTGCGTAGTGGTGCGACATATCTTGAAGCCTGTTTCCAAACATCTTTTTCAGATTCTCATACGCTCTTTTTCCTGCTTGGTCGTTGTCGAGAAAACTACCTATTCGGGTATATGGGCGTAGCAGTTGCTCCGCTTTTGAGAGGTTGGTAACAGAGTTCAGCACCATATAATCCTGCTCGTTTGTGCGTGGCTGTTCGGGATTGTTGTTCACTCGGATTGTAAGGAACGAGAGATAATCCATAAAGCCCTCAAAGAGGTAACACACATCTCGCTGTGCGCCCTGCTGTCGGATATGGGTAATGTCTTTTGGAGCAAGACACCCTTTGAAGTAGCGGTTGCGGAGCTCATAGCCACCAGAGATATTTGGGAAGCCGATAGCGAAATATGGTTTGCCGTTATGCTCAAATCGCAACTCCTTACACTCTCTTTTGGCGAGTTCGATGTTTATACCTCGTCCTCGCAGATAGTCGATAAGGGCAAGAGAAGATAATTCGCTAACTTGTACGCCTTGAAAACTGCTGTTATGTGTCTTCTGCTCACCAAAAGAAAAGGATGCAGGGCGTATGTAGGGTGTTCGCTCCGCTATGCGTTCCAACAGATAGGCCACATTCTCGCTATGGTAGAGTTCCGCTGCCAATGCGATGATGTTGCCACCCTTGCCGATACCGAAGTCGTACCATTGATTTAACTCGGTGTTTACCTTGAACGAAGCATCGGTTTCGTTCCTCAGCGGTGATTTATACCATAGGCTCCTGCCTTGTTGCTTAACGGGTGTATAACCCAAACTTTGCAGATAGTCTGCCAACTTAATTTGTTTTGCGTCTTGGATTGTCATATTACATACGGTTTTAATGTTGATGAAAATTTGTTGATTTGATGAATCGTTGATGTAATATGCTTATAAACAGATTGGTAACAGCTCAACATATTCTCAACAAACCACTCACCAAAAGATAAATCTACAATTTGCTGTGTGCTGTATCTCAACTTCTCTTTTGACTTGTTGAGATTTTGTTGAGAGTGTATATTGTTTATAATCAGTGCGTTTATACTCATATTCAACAATTCAACAGAAAATTGATAGTATTACAAGGGTTCGAGTTGCTCCTTTGTGATGGTGTAGTAGCGTCCCACTCTCCTTATCGGCTCATAGTGGCAACTTTGATTGTAGTTGCCTTGATAGGTGGTGTAGGTAAGTCCGTTGGGTGCAGGTGTCAGTTTCCAACACTCTTGCACCACTTTACGCACTTGATGTTTCTCTACCTTTACCTGCGAGTGCATCAACAGCACAATAAGGTCGTTAAGGCAGAATGAAACGCTATCCACATTCATAGTCGCCATTATGTCGAGCAGCAGCTCCGACATTTCAATCTCCAATCTGTTGCGGTTGCTTCGGATAATCCTCTGCAATGCTTCTGTATGCAACAACGAGGGGTTGAACCACATTCGGCTCTCCCTCTCGGTGGATAACTTTCGATTGGTGAGGAAATGGAGAAATGCGGGTATCTCCGCTTTCAAGCGTTGCAAGAAATTGGTATCATCGGACTGCAAGCGGTTTATCTTGCGTACCCAATAGCGTGTTTCCCCTGCATCGATGATTACGGGCAGATACTCGTTGTTGGAGCATAGCACGAATTTGGCGAAGAACGCTATTTCATCACGGTCTTTGCCTTTGGCTTCTACCTTGTAGGATAGTGTGGTACTCAGATTCTTCAATCGTTCGCTGTCCTCCCTGCGGTTGAGCAGCACCTCATCGACCACAATAAGAAGTTTGCCAGCCCAATCGGAATTGAATTGACTGCGGAAATCCTCGTTGGTGTTGAATGTTACATTGTTCTGAAAGAGGGCTTTCAGAAAATTAAGGAATGTACTCTTGCCTGTATTGCGTTCCTCCGATACCAATAACAGGATTGGCAACTTCTGAACGGGTTGCAGGTAGAGCAGTTGCAGATAGTCCATACCCAACTCGTATTGCTCACCGAAGATATGCTCCACCAATGAGCGGATAGAGGGGAAATCTCCCTCTTGCGGTTGGTGGTCTATCGGCTCATAGAGGTTAAGGAACTTGCCGATTACAGGGCGATAGCCGATGTGTTCGGGTACGGTGCAGAATCCGTCATACTTGGGAACACTGCCGATGTAGTCCTTGCCATAGTCTTGGCGGAGCGTTTCATTGTTCCAAGGGATACGCTTCTTTACATATCCACCGCTCAGTCTCGGTTGCTCCACAATCTTGTAGAGCGTTGTTCCCACTCGGATAAATTCTTCTTTTGCCATACTGCCATCTGATGGCGGTTTATGGCTTGATGTCACTTTGTTAGCTTCCATTTTCAAATGCTTTTAAGTTCAAAAAAATGTCAGCTGCAAAAATATAAGTGATTGACGGATAAGTTGCTACGCAAATCATAGCAGAATAGTGAATAAAGTACTATGGGGATTGGAATTTGAGGGGTGCATAAACAAAACAAGCCCGAAAACAGGTCAAAAACCTATCTTCGGACTTACCTTGACTGACTAATCAGCCGATATGCCGATATTACGACATACCTATTGGAGAGTTGGCAAGAGAAAAGAGATAACATACTTTCTCTTTTCGTCTGCATATCCTCTTTGACACCTCTCTGCGTATCTTCTCTGCACCGTATGAATAGATGCGGAACGCAAGAGCTATAATCATATCCATATTGTAGAGGGTAGCCCAATAGGTATATGGTATTACTTCGCAATGTTGAGTGTGTTCTGCTATCACTCCGCTTTTGTGTATAGCTCGGATTGCAGCCTTTAGTATGGGTGCTGCCACATCGAACAGCACCACAAGTTCCGCAAATGACATCCAAACATCGCCATCGGGTATGTTCACATTGCCCGATTCGCTGATTGTTATAATTGCTCGTTCCATACCTTATGCCATTGTGGTGTTACCGAATGATTGATTAAGTTGGTTGCCGAACATCGTTAAATCCTTGTCGATTTTCTCGGTGGTAATCTTCGCATATAGCTGTGTTGTAACGATGTTCGTATGTCCCAAAACTCTACTTACACTCTCGATTGGCATACCTTTACTGAGGGCAAGGGTCGCAAATCCATGTCTTGAGCAATGGAATGAAATGTCCTTGTCGATTCCACACTCTTTTATCATCTTTTTCAATGGTTTACAGATACTCCAATAGTTCAAATTGGGGAATACGAGTTTGTTCTCTTGGAATGGCTCGTATCGCTTGATAATCTGTAACGGAATATCCAACAACTTAACTTGGAACGGTATTTTGGTTTTGTGTCGCTTGGATAATATCCATTTCTCACCGTTTATTTCTACAATATCATCGGTGGTAAGTTCCTTAATATCCACGAATGACAAGGCTGTAAAACTTGCAAACACAAACAGGTCTCGGATATATGCCAACTTGCTATCCGTAAAATCGTGTGTCATCACCGCTTTTAATTCATCTTCGGTCAGAAACTCCCTCTCCTTAACATTGGGGCTTATGTGAAATTGAGCAAATGGGTTTCTCGGCATCAATCCGTTGTAGTGGGCACGCATAACAACACCCTTGAGCCACATACAATTTGCCCAGATACTGCCATTCTGCAAACCTCTGTCTGTTGCGAGGAATACCGCAAACTCCTTGATAAAGTCGGGAGTCAGCTCAATCATAGACATATCGTTACGCTTGTAATTCGCCTTGATGAATGCTGCAACATGATTTCTTGCCCGTACTCTTGACATATAAGTTGCTATCACTCGGTCTGTACCTACACGTTTCTTGAATGTGGCATTATCCTTATCAAATGCACCGAGCAGTGTTTCATATTCTGTTCCGATGCCTTGATAGGCATTGCGTACCATTTCGGCAGTTACATAGGCTTCTCTATCCGACAGGCGTTGATAGTGCTTGATGATTTGAGCCTTGATATTATCCAAAGCAAGATTGATTTCTCTTGCTTCCTTGCTCTTACCTTTGGCTCGGTTGCCTTTTACATCCCAAAGCTCTTTTGCAATGGTACGCTTACAACTGAATTGGGCTACTGAGCCGTTGATTGTCACTCGTCCCATGATGGGAACAATACCGTTTTTCTCCTTGCTTGCGTTCACGTAGAACAGCACCTTAAATGTACTTCGCATAATCCAATCTTTTTTGGTTACAAAATTAGTTGTCAGCGAGTTATACATTGATACGCAATATGATGCAGAACTATGAAACGTGACGACACAAAGAAAAATCTTACTCGTTTTCAGGTAACGATTAGGCAACCGTTCTATTTCATTACCTTGCGTTTCTTTGCTAAATTGCTATTTCTCGTATTTCCGAGATTTTCAGCGTAATGCGTTTATTATCAGTGCAGGATGCACTATTATTCCGATTTCGGTTGATTATTCCAGCGTTTTTCACTAATCTTGTAAGGTTGCAGACTGGCAATTCCATTGATGCTATCTGGCTTACCATAGCTCATATTAGCAAGTAAATCGAAAAAGGTTTGAGGATTATCACCAAAAGCTTTCTCCATTGTCTTATAAGTAGCGATATTGGAACCAACTGCCAATCCTTCTTGTACTGTAAGCTCACCATACCCACCTCTATGCCAATTATGGTCTTTAAGCTCTCTGCCATGAACTTGATAGATACCATCTCCTGTATCAACCTTATCACTCAATTTCACCTTACCTGTTTCTAAAGCTGCCAATAGTGATATTGGGCGCATCAGACCAGTAGACTGCCATACAGAGAAGTTCTCACATGATTGGTAGTTCGTACTATCTTTTTTAGTAAGTCCAACTAAAGCCTTAATTTGCCCTGATTGAACTTCCATTACTATAACCTGCCCAGATTGGGCATTTATCTCTGATAATTTTTCTTCCAGAATAGAGGTCGCATTAACCTGTAAGGTGCTGTCTATAGTGGATATAATCTCTGTCCGTTGCTTAGGTTGGCATGACAAAAGGAAACAGTGAAAACAAATTCCTACTTTTATTAAATTCTTGTTCATCGCTATGTGCGAATTATTTACCGGTATTATTAAAACTCATCAGTAGACATTCCAACTTGATATGTAATGGCTAATTTACCATCAAAATATATTATATTTGAGCCATTACGACTTTCAATAGAAGAATTTATCTTTATAGAATTTAATTTATTATCTCTCCAAATGGCAGTTCCCTCACTGGGAAATTGAGGTTTACCATATTTGATTACAAAAGTATTACCTATATCATTAAATAATTGGGTGTATTTATTGACAATATATTCTTGTTTGTTTTTGATTGTAGCTTGTGTTTGTTCTTGGGTTCTAAATGGATATTCATTAAGTAATGCGCTTGTCGTTTCAGATAATGAAAATGTTCCCTCTACTAATTTACCTTCCTTAAATGTAATAACAAGACTATCAAAGGTTGTTCCTAAAAAAGAAATTTGAGGAATGTTTATATATGGAAAGTTATACTCTAATTGAGGAAATTTCTTTTTTAATATGTCTATTGCAACATAATTGGTATCACCAAATTTAACTCCAAGAAAACCTGTAATTTCATTTTGAGCATACGTGCTTTTCACAATAAATAATATTACAACAATAATAAACAATCTAAGTTTCTTCATAATAAACAGTATTTAAAATTTAAATATTTATTCTCAAAATATAGAAATGGAATCAAGGGAAAGAACCTCTTTGTTGTACATATTCTTTTATTTTATCAATCAATTTGTTTTTAAACTCTTGATACATAGGTTGATTACTCAATTTATAAGCTTCTTCGTAGTCAAGAATAGCTTTTGCAGCTAGGTCACCAGCATTAGCCCCTAGCTCTTGAAAGGCTTTTCTTTCATACGCTGTCGCTCTAAGTCCTAATATATCCGCTTTTTCTTTAGGGTCAAGAACAAAAAATAATGCTCTTTCTAAGTCTACTATCCCCTCATAGCTTCCTATATCAAATATCTTAATGTCACCTCTTGTGAAATATCCACGGTAATAATCTGGAGCTAATTCAATGGCTTTGTCACAGTCTAAAATGGCACTACCATAATTTCTAATCATTTTTTTTACGTCAGCTCGTGCTGTATATGCTTCCGCTGTTGGATATATCTTTATCGAATAATCTAGGGCTTCTTGCGCTTTTAAATATAATTGTTTGTTATTATCAGAATACGGATTTTCAGTACTTTTTAATGCGTATTGGTAAAATAGAATTCCAATATGATAAAAGAGTTCTGCATCTTCAGTCGTAAGTTGTAATCCTTTTGAATATGCGTTGAGAGCATATTCGGCGTATGAAGTATCATGGGTATAAATATACAATTGAAAGTAACACTTTCCTAATTGCTTATAGTAGAATGATATATCCTTTCCAATCTCGCATGCTTTAATTAAATTACTTAATGCAGACTCTACATTTTTTATACTAAACTCTATCATACCTTTCATATAGAAAGCTAAATGATTTGAAGGATTTGTTTTCAACTCATTATCAAGCAAGGATAATGCCTTATTGGTATCTCCCATAAAATAAGCATCATTGGCTGATTTTACCATTTTCGTTTCTAAAGGATTGGTATTCATTTGAGAAACGCTAATATTCCGTTTATGACTTAGTTTTGAAATTTGAGTGGCATTTACTGCAAAGTTTAAACTCTGTCCTCCCTCTCTACAAAATGTAGCAATTCCAACTACATTTCCTTTCATATCCATAACTGGTGACCCACTGCTTCCATGAGAAATAGGTGCAGTAATCTGCAATATTGAACCATGCATCTCATCTGTGCGAATGGATGATATTATTCCAGTTGAAACTGTTTGCTCAAGTCCTAATGGCGAACTGATATTTATGATTTGCTCCCCTTTTACTTGTGTTCTATATGAAATATGAAGATAATTGAAACTTTTTAAGTTGGTGTTTTCCACTTGGAATTTAACAAGGTCAGTATTAGGATTATAATCAAGAATAGATTTTATCTTATATTTATTTCCGTTTTTATCTTTAATATAGCCACTATGCGCCCCATCTAAAACATGGTAATTGGTAATTCCTACACCTTGTGCAGATATGAAGAAACCACTTCCTTGTGAGAAAGTATTTCCTTGTTCATCTGCAGCAAAAACTGTAAAGATAGCATTTTCGGCTTTGGTGATAAGCTGTTTTATTGTCAAATCCTGTGCAAAAAGATTTGTATTTCCTAAATAAAATAATAATATTAATAATTGTCGTTTCATTAAATTACCTCCTTTAATTGTAGAATTTGTATTCTGATGTTTTTTTACTTTTTAAAATATCCAAAGTAACTATTATAGCATTATTGGCTATTGAGAAGTAGGAACAGGTTGTAGAGATGGCTGTTTCATAGTTTTATTATTTGTTGTATCCAGTTCCCAATAGATACAATTCTACATACAAAAAAGGTGTGGGAACTTACTGTCTTATCCTACTGACTGGCTTCTCGCATCGCCTTTGGAGTGGATAAAACAATAGCCCACACCAATTTGACAATATCTAATAACCTTACAGGATATATATAAGGTAGGTATATATCAAATGATGTGGTGCTATTGCTACCATCTTCACTCCATTTCAAATTTTGCGAGAATTTGTCAGTAGAAGATAATTTCAATAACACCTTTCGTTAATATGTCCTTCCAACAACTTAACTCTCTAAGTTTTTGGAATTGGCACAAAGATAATGAAAGGTATTTATTTTGCAATTAAATCTGCCTGTTAAAATAATAGTTGAGAGCTATTTCTACTTCATATTTTTTTGATTGGAGACAGAACTATTCAGAGCATAAATAAGTAAAGTCCGATTCATTCTGTCTCAAATCTCAATTATCAGAAGCTAAGACAATCATAAGTA
>OLGD01002551.1_pt1 | contig 20442 bp, 17 predicted proteins | sample 1605311 | NCBI WGS metagenome assembly OLGD01 (sample SAMEA3888917, study PRJEB22519) | human gut metagenome | biome: human gut; feature: human-associated habitat; material: faeces | place: Denmark | collected 2010
GATTGACCGTGATGCGGCTGACGGGGAACTTGTCCCCGCAGTTTTTCACCGCCGCGCGCACGCGCTCGGGCGGCATGGCCGGGTCGTAGAGCAGCAGCGTGCCGCCGTCGTCCGCCGCCGGGGCGGGCAGGCAGCGCGCCAGCTCGCCGAGGTACAGCGCAAAGCCGATGGCGCGCATGGCGCCCTTGCCCATGCGCTCGAGCAGGTTGTCGTATTCGCCGCCGCGCAGCACCGGCACCGGCGCGCCCTGCACATAGCCGCGGAACGCCACGCCGTTGTAATACGCCGTGTCGGACACGATGGAAAAGTCCAGCCGCACGCGGTCGCTGCACAGCGCGTCACACAGCCGCTCGAGCGCGTCGGCCGCGCGGCGCATGCGGCCGCCCTGCGCCGCCCGGCGCGCCGCGGACAGCGCCTCCGGCACGGTGCCGGGCGCGGTGAGGAGCGTGAGCAGCCGGTCCACGTCCGCGCTGCCGAGGCTTGCCCGCTCCGCGGTGGGCAGCAGGTCGTGCGCGTTTTTCTGCTTGACGCAGGCGAGGATCGCCTCGCGCGCGCCGTGCGGCAGCGACAGGCCGTCCAGCAGCGCGGAGAGCAGGTCGAGGTGCGACAGCTCGAGCGCGAAGTCCAGCCCCGTCTCCCGGAGGCTCTGTTCCGCGAGCGACACGACCTCCGCCACGGCATATTCCGTCACGCAGCCGATGCACTCGAGCCCCATCTGCGACAGCTCGCGGAAGCCCCCCGCCTGCGCCGAGGCGCGGAACACGTTTTCGGCGTAGTACAGCCGCTGCAGCTGCGTGTTGTCGACCGGCACGCTGCGCACGATGGACAGCGTCACGTCCGGCTTGAGCGCCAGGAGCCGCCCGTCCAGGTCGGAAAAGACGGCGATCTCCGGCTGCTCGAGAAAATTGCGGTTTTCGATGTAAAACGCGTATTCCTCCATGTGCGTCATGGAGAAGGCGGCGTAGCCGTACTGCTCGTACAGGCGGCGCAGCGCGAGCGTCAGCGTTTCGAGCGGGCGCAGCGCGGGCAGGGCAGGCTGCATGGCGGGTCCTCCTGTTCTGTGCGCCGGGCGTGCCCGGCGGGGATAGTTCAGCATAGCACGGCGGGCGGCGTTTGTCAATACGCTGCCGCGTTATCGCGCTAAAGCACGGAAGGGGGCGGCGGTTCAGCGGAAGTAGAGGTTCAGTGGAAAGCGGCGGTTCGACGGAAGCGGCGGCGGCAACGCGCGCCGCCCGAAAGGGAAAAACGGGAAAATCCGCGCATGCGGGCGCCGGGGGCCACGCGGCCAGCCGGGCGCGCAGGGGAGGCGCGCCGCAGGGGGCAACCCCACCGCAGGCCGCGCAGGGAGCCGCTTTAGTGGTGGAACAGCCGGAGGCCGGTGAACGCCATGGCGATGCCGTGCCGGTCGCACGCGGCGATGACCTCCTCGTCCCGCACGGAGCCGCCCGGCTCGGCGATGTAGGACACGCCGCTTCGCGCCGCGCGCTCGATGTTGTCGGCAAACGGGAAGAACGCGTCGCTGCCGAGCGCCACGCCCGTCACCCCGCCGAGCCACGCGCGCCGTTCGTCCGCCGTCAGCGGTTCCGGGCGGGCGGAGAACAACGCCTGCCATGCGCCGTCGGCGAGGACCGCTTCCGGCTCCGCGCCGAGATACTGGTCCACCGCGTTGTCGCGCGCGGGGCGGCCAATGCCGGGCAAAAACGGGAGCTCCAGCACCTTCGGGTGCCGCCGCAGGTGCCACAGGTCGGCCTTGTCGCCGGCCAGGCGCGTGCAGTGGATGCGGGACTGCTGCCCGGCGCCCACGCCGATGGCCTGCCCGCCCGCGGCAAAGCACACGGAGTTCGACTGCGTGTAGCGCAGCGTGACGAGCGCCACGAGCAGGTCGCGCACGGCCGTCTCCGGCAGGTCGCGGCGGGCGGTCACGACGTTTTCGAGGCACGCGGGGCCGATCGGCTGCGCGCTGCACGCCTGGGTGAACGTCACGCCGAACACCTCGCGCCGTTCGAGAGAAGGCGGCGCATAGTCCGGGTCGATCTCCAAAATGGTGTAGTTGCCGCCGCGCTTCTGGGTCAGCAGCGCGAGCGCCTCCGGCGTGTAGCCGGGGGCGATGATGCCGTCGGACACCTCGCGGCGCAAAAAGGCCGCCGTGCTCTCGTCGCACACGTCGGACAGGGCGGCAAAGTCGCCAAAGCTGCTCATGCGGTCGGCGCCGCGCGCGCGGATGTAGGCGCAGGCGATGGGCGAAGGCGCGTCGATCCCCTCGGCGCGCAGCGCGCGCACGTCCGTCTCGTCGAGCGGCAGGCCGAGCGCCGCGCCGGCGGGGCTCACGTGCTTGAACGACGCGGCGGCCGGCAGGCCGCACGCGCGCTTCAGCTCCCGCACGAGCTGCCAGGCGTTCAGCGCGTCGAGCAGGTTGATGTAGCCCGGCCGCCCATTCCGCACGCGGAAGGGCAGCCCGCCGGGCGCGCTGACGCTCGCCGGGCGCTGATCCGGGTTGCAGCCGTATTTGAGGGGCAGTTCCCCGATGGGGGTCGGGTTGGCGGTTGGTTCCAGCATGGGCAGTCCTTTCTCCCGCCCCGATGGGCGGGCTGTCGGGGGGCGGGCGTCAGTTTCCCGCGTCCGGCGCCTCCAGGCGGTTGATCACGTGTTCGGTACGGGCGCCGGTGGCCAGGTCGATGGCGCAGGCATAGACCGCCACGCGGTTGCCCGCGTCCAGCGCCTGGTAGAGCGCCGTAGCCAGTTCCTGCGCCGTCTCCGGCAGCGCGACGGCGCGCGGCGCGCCCGCAAACGGCGGCAGCGGGTCGCCGTCGCCGGCATAGGTGTGCAGCAGCCGGCCCTCGCCCGGCGCTGGTGCAAAGGCGGGGAAATACGCCCGCTCGCACGCGCCGCCTGCCGTCCGGCGCAGGATGGCCAGCCGGCACGACACGGCGCCGCCTGCCGTGCGCAGCAGGCCGGCGATGCGCGGCGTGTAGTGCGGCGCATCCGGCTCGTATTCGCGCGTGTCGAGCGCCGCCTCCAGGCTGGCGCCGCGCGCGAGGCAGGCCGCCACGGTGTCGGTGTGGTCGCCGTTGGTGACGATCAGGCCGTCCGGCAGGTAGCGCACCGGCGCGTACAGGATCAGCGACGGGTCGGTGACCCGCGCCGGATCGACCGCCTGCGTGCGCACGCCGTCCGGCACCCGCACGAGGATGCGGTTGCGGCTGTTTTCGCTGCGGCCCATGAGGAAATAGGCGGCGAGTGCGGCTTTCCCGCTCTCGCTGCGGCCGAGCAGCACGCCGCGCCCCGGGTACGGGTTGGCGCCGAGGAGCGCTTTCAGGGTTGGCAGCATGGGGGTCCTCCCATAAAATCATATATAATCTTATCTTATTGTAGTGTGCCGCCCGCCCCGTGTCAACGGCCAAAAAGACGGGCGCAGCGCCAGGGGCGCTGCGCCCGTTGCCCGGCACCGTCCGGCGCCGCTGCGCTGCCGCTCCCGCCGGGAACGGCAGCGCTTTTACGGCGTCGCGTCCGCCTCCGGGTCGTCGAAGGCGATGTACAGGGTCAGGCAGCCGGGCACATAGCTGACGCTCAGCCATTTTTCCCCGTCCGACAACAGGTTGCCGATGGACACATAGTCCTGCCCCGCAATTTGCTCCGATACCTCTTCGATCACGGAAAAGCCGGCCTGTTGCAGGCGTGAGAGATAGTCGCCGCAGTCCGCCTCGCTCAGCCCGGTCAGGCTGACGCTGCAGTTCCCGCGCGCCGTGTCGAGCATGGCCCAGTCGACCGTGCCCGGCGGGACGGGGAGGCCCTCCGTGTATGCGTTGGCCGGCCATGTTCCTTCGTCCAGCATTTCGATGGTTTCGGGTGGCCGGTTGCCTGCGCTCTCTCCGGCGTCGGACGGCCCGTCCTGTTGAGAACACGCGCTGGAACAGAGCAGCAGCAGCACGGCGGATACACAAAGAAACTTTTTCATATGTTACCTCCTTTTTTGCGGATCGTGCGGAGGATTAAAACGACGGCGATGCAGGCGGCGAGCACGCCGGCCGCCAGCGCAATGTGCGGGACGTCAAGGCCAAAGGTCCCCACAACCTGCAGGTTCGTCATCGCGTCCGCCTGCCCGATGGCGCCTTCCGGCGCCCAGCCGGGCCGCGCGCCCGCATAGAGCGCGAAAGCCGCGGCCGCAACGGCAAGGGCGGAACCGCTTGCGACAAATCCCCTGCGCCTGGCCCGCGCCGCGCGATCGACGCCGAACTGCTCCGCGATGCTTTCGGCAAATTCCTGCGGCGTCCCCAGCCGCTCGATCACCTGCCGCTCCGTCTCCCCGTGCTCCAGCGCGGAGGCAAACGCCTCGTCCAGGTCGCGCGCGACTTTCCGCCTGACGCTTGGCGACCAGTTGAGTTCCCGTTTCACCTGCCGGATATATTGCCGTTTCATGTTGCTTCCTCCGTTTGCCGGTAGCCGGCGATAAAGCCGTTGACGCATTGCGCATAGCCCGACCAGAACCCGATCAGCTCGTCGAGCGTCTCTCTGCCCCTGTCGGTCAGCGAATAGTACTTTTTCGAGCCGCCGTTTGCCCTGGCCGGAGCCAGCCGGCACCGGACGAGGCCGGCCTCCTCCAGCCGGTACAGGATGGGGTAAATCGTCCCCTCCTTCGCAGATCCCCACACGGCCGCGTTGGCGTTCAATGCGGTGAGGATCTCATAGCCGTACGTTTCCCTGCGCCCGATCAGGCACAGGAGCACCATTTCCAGGGAGCCTTTTTTAAACTGCTGCACATATCTGCTGTCCATACGCGCCGCCTCAAACAAAATCTACTACTTAGCAATACTAAGTAGTAGCTTGATTATATCGACAATGGGGCGCGCTGTCAAGAGGCGGTTCGGCGCTTGCGGGGCGCGGACGGCGGGCAGGGCGCCCTGCAAGCGGGAGGGTTGCCGCATCGCGGCGGGCGCGCGCCTGCCTGCCCGTCCGCTTCCGGCGCCGGCGCCGCAAGGGGGGGGCGCGCCGGAGCGTCAGGCGCGCCGCGCGCTCGCGCGGTAATCACGGGGCGTTTTGCCCATGTAGCGCTTGAAGGTCTTGCAAAAGTAGTTGGCGTCCGGCATGCCGCAGTGCATGCCCACGGCCTGCACCTGCAGGTCGGTAGAGGCGAGCAGAAAGGCGGCGCGGTCCATGCGGCGGCGCGTCACAAAATCGGTGAGCGTCGAGCCGGTCTCGCGCCGGAACAGCAGCGACAGGTGGCCGGGGCTGATGTTCAGCCGCTGCGCGAGCGCGTGCAGGCTGAGGTCGGCCGTGAGGTCGGCGTCCATGTGCAGGATGGCGTCGCGCACCGGGGCGGAGCGGTACGGCATGGCGCGCGCGTTCACGAGCGCGCAGTAGTCCTTCACCATGGCGAGGAACAGCTGCCGCGACTGGCCGGCGGACTGCAGCGCCTCGATGCGGAAGGCGTACTGGCGCGACAGCCCGTCGATATAGAGCGGATGCACGCCGCCGGCCTCCACCGCCTTGCGCAGCAGCGTGTTCATGATGATGGCATAGTTTTTGAAGTTGCGCACCGGGTCGGACGCGCGGCTCTCGATTGCGGTCTGCCCGGCCATGGCGATGAGCCCGGTGGCCTCCTGCGTCCGGCCGAGCGAAACGGCCTGCAGCAGCCGCCGCTCATAGGCGTACCGCTCCTCAAGCAGCCGCGCTTCAAACGGTTCGGTGGACGGCACGTCGGCAGGTTCCACCAGGGTGGAGGTGGAGAAGTCCGTGTGCTGCACGGAAAAGGCTTCCACCCCGCCAAAGAGCGTTTCGCCGAGCGTGGCGAGCAGGGCCTCCATGACCCCGTCGTGCAGCAGCGCCAGGCTGCAGTAGTAGCGCCGCAGCGCGGGCAGCAGGCGTGGCGGCAGGTGCAGCCGGTCGAGCAGGGGGATGATCGCCTCGTCTGTCATCTCTTCATGCAGGTACGGGCCGATCAGCAGCGCCTCTCCCGTGTCCGGCAGGAGCGTACAGATGTAGCGGCAGGAGAAGTCGTCGTCTGCCAGATAGATGGCGTTTGGCTGCAACGTGGAAAATGGCGGGAACGGCGGCAGCCCGGCCTGCCGGCGCAGGCCCAGATCGACCTCGGGCGGCGCGTCCGCGGGGAAGCGCAGCACCTGTACGTTGAGCCGGTCGAGCAACCGCCGCAGGAACAGCAGTTCGGTTTCGGGGAGCATGGGGGAGCCTCCTTTCCGGGCGCCGCGCGCGGCCGGCCGGCGGGCGGGTCGCGCGGGAAAAAGACATGAAAATTTTACGAATAATGGAGAGAATTTTACTATCCGTTCCGGGAATATGTTGATTATACTGTATTTGTACCAATTCCGAAACCCCTGATTTTTTCGCAAACAAAGGCCGCGGGCGGCACGCCGCCCGTCACACAGGCAGTATGGACGGATTTTGCCCGGCCGCCGCGCCGGATACATAGACGACGACCAAAAGGACAACAACATATATAAAAAGGAAGAGTTTCCCAACATGGAAGGCAAACCGACCGCCGCCCACCGCCCGTTCGGCATGCGGGACAACCTTGCCTATGCCGCGGGCGACTTTGGCTGCAACATGAGCTTTGCGCTCAAGGGCACGCTGGTCATCTTCTGGACGCAGTACATGGGCATGGACTCGCTGCTCTACGCCGCGCTGCTGCTCATCGTGCAGGTCTGGGACGCGATCAACGACCCGCTCATCGGCGCGCTGATCGACGCCGACCGCCGCCGCTACAAGCTCGGCAAGTTCAAGGCGTACATCTTCGCCGGCTCCATCGGCCTGGTGGTCGCGGGCGCGCTGTGCTTCATCCCGTGGCCGAGCGCGCCGGACATCGCCAAGAACATCCTGTTCGTGGCCGGCTACATCATCTGGGACGCGTTCTACACCGTGGCCAACGTGCCCTACGGCTCGCTGCTGTCGCTGATCTCGTCCGACCCGGGCGACCGCGCGGCGCTGTCCACGTGGCGCAGCATCGGCTCGCTGCTGGGCAACATCGCCACGATGGTGCTCATCCCGCTGCTGATCTACGACGCGAACCAGAACATCATCGGCACGCGCGTGTTCTTTGTGGCGCTGATCATGGGCGTGATCGGCTTTGCCGCCTTCCAGTTCATGATCCGCAACACCGTCGAGCGCGTGGAGGCGGAGCCGCCCGCCAAGGCCGAGAAGCAGAAGTTCAACGTGTTCAAGGCCATGGGCAACTTCGTCAAAAACCGCGCCGCCGTCGGCGCGACGCTCGCGGCCATGGGCATGTTCATCGGCATGCAGGGCGCGACCGCGGCCGTGACGGTGCTGTTCCAGTCCTATTTCAAGAACGTGCAGCTCTCCGGCGTGGTGCAGATGTTCGCCATGCTGCCGATGATCCTCTTTGCGCCGTTCATCCGCAAGCTGTCCGTCAAGTACGGCAAGAAGGAGATCTCCGTCGTGGGCGCGCTGTGCAGCGTGGTCGCGTGCGCGCTGCTGCTGGTGCTGCCCGTCACGCCGGATACGACGGGCCTGATCATCTACGTGGGCTGCATGCTGATCAACAGCCTCGGCATGGGCGTGTACAGCTGCGTGAGCTGGTCGCTCATGGCCGACGCCATCGACTACAACCAGTGGCGCTTCGGCGTGCGCGAGGAGGGCACGGTGTACTCGCTCCACTCCTTCTTCCGCAAGCTGGCGCAGGGCCTCGGGCCCTCGCTGGTGCTGGTCATCATGGTGGCGCTGGGCTATGTGGAGGCCAACCAGGGCTCGCAGACGCCCGACGTGGCGCTCAACATGCGCTACCTGGTCGCGGGGCTGTACCTGTTCAGCGCGCTGATGCAGTTCGTCTCGCTTGCAATCATCTATAACATCGATAAAAAGACGCTCGCCCACATGAACGCCGAGCTTGAGGCGCGCCGCGCCGAGGAAGGCGGGGCCGCGCCGGCGCCGGACGCCGGGTGCGCCAGCGCGCGCGACGTGCGCCCGCTGATGGAGGGCTGGACGTTCCACAAGCCCGGCGAGAAGGCGCGCCCCGTGGCGCTGCCGCACACCTGGAACGCCCTGGACGGGCAGGACGGCGGCAACGACTACTATCGCGGCACCTGCCGCTACGAGCGGCGCATCGCGCGCGGCGAGCTGCCGGCCGGCGAGCGGGTGTACCTCGAATTGCAGGGGGCGAATTCCTCTGCGGACGTGACGCTCAACGGGACGCCGCTCATGCACCACGACGGCGGCTACTCCACGTGGCGCGTGGATTTGACCGACGCCCTCCAGGATGACAACGTGCTGACGGTGGACGTGGACAACGGCGCGAACGAGCGCGTCTACCCGCAGATGGCCGACTTCACGTTCTATGGCGGGCTGTACCGCGAGGTCCGGCTCATCGGCGTGCCGGCCTCGCACTTCGACCTGGATTACTGCGGCGGCCCCGGCATCGCCGTGACGCCCGCCCTTTCGGGGGACGACGCGGACGTGACCGTGCGCGTGTGGCTCACCGACGCGCGGGAGGGGCAGCAGCTTCGCTATACGCTGTTCGACGCTGCGGGCGAGGCCGTGGCCACGCAGACCGTGCCGGCCGGGCAGGACGAGGCCGTGCTGCACATTGCGGGCGTGCGCCGCTGGCACGGGCGCAGGGACCCGTACCTGTACACCGCCCGGGTGGAGCTGCTCGACGGGGAGGCCGTGCTCGACTGCGTCGGCGCCCGTTTCGGCTGCCGCACGTTTGAGATCGACCCGGACCGCGGCTTCCTGCTCAACGGGGAGGAATACCCGCTGCGCGGCGTTTCCCGCCACCAGGACTGGAAGGGCATTGGCAACGCGCTGCACGCAGAGCACCACCGCCGCGACGTCGACCTGATCTGCGAGCTGGGCGCGACGACCGTGCGCCTTGCGCACTACCAGCACAGCCAGACGTTCTACGACCTGTGCGACGAGCGCGGGCTCGTCGTCTGGGCGGAGATCCCGTACATCTCGCGGCACATGCCCGGCGGGCGCGAAAACACGCTCTCGCAGATGCGCGAGCTGGTCGTGCAGAACTACAACCACCCGTCCATCGTCGTGTGGGGCCTGTCCAACGAGATCACGATGAACGGCGAGAACGACCCCGACCTGATTGAGAACCACCGCCTGCTCAACGACCTGTGCCACGAGCTGGACGCGACGCGCAAGACGACCGTCGCCGTGGTGTCGATGTGCGACATCCACGCGCCGTACCTGTCCATTCCGGACGTGGTGTCCTACAACCACTACTTCGGCTGGTACGGCGGCGACACGGACATGAACGGCCCGTGGTTCGACCACTTCCACAGCGAGCGGCCGGATCTGCCCATCGGCATCAGCGAGTACGGGTGCGAGGCGCTCAACTGGCACACCTCCGACCCGCAGCAGGGCGACTACACCGAGGAATACCAGGCGTATTACCACGAGGAGCTGATCCGGCAGATCCGCGAGCGCCCGTACCTCTGGGCGACGCACGTGTGGAACATGTTCGACTTTGGCGCCGACGCGCGCAACGAGGGCGGCGAAAACGGGCAGAACCACAAGGGCCTGGTCACGTTCGACCGCGCGTACAAGAAGGACGCGTTCTATGCGTACAAGGCGTGGCTGAGCGACGAGCCGTTCGTGCACCTGTGCGGCAAGCGGTATGTGGACCGCGTGGAGGACGTCACGCGCGTGACGGTGTATTCCAACCAGCCCGAGGTGGAGCTGCTCGTCAACGGCAAGCCGTTTGCCCGCCAGCAGGGCGACCTGTTCTTCTACTTTGACGTGCCGAACGCCGGCCGCACCCGGCTCACCGCCGTCGCGGGCGATTGCCGCGACGAGAGCCACATCCGCAAGGTCGCCAAGTTCAACGAGGCGTACCGCCTGCGCGAGACCGGCGCCGTGCTCAACTGGTTCGACGTCACCGCGCCGGAGGGCTACTTCTCCCTGAACGACAAGGTCGGCGCCATCCTCGCCGTGCCGGAGGGCAAGGCCCTGTTCGAGCAGCTCATGGCCAAAATGGGCGAGGGTAAAAAGGAGTTCGCCGGGTTCCAGCTTAACAAGAGCATGATGCGCATGATGGGCGGGTTTACCGTGCTGCGCCTCACCGGCATGCTCGGCATGGCGAACATCCACCTGACCAAGGAGCAGCTGCTTTCGCTCAACGAGCAGCTCAACCGTATTCCCAAGCCGTAACGGACGGGCGCGGCAGACAAAACAAAACGCCCCCGGCACATGCCGGGGGCGTTGGCGTCGTTTGGGGGCCGGGCGGCGCCTTGGCCGCTTTTGGGCGCACCGCCCTAGGAGGGCGGCACTGGGCGCGGGCGCTTACGGGCGCGGCAGCGTGGCCGCGCGCACGAGCAGCTCCGCGCAGCCGTCCACGCCAAAGCGGCCGCAGTCCAGCATCAGGTCGTAGGCGTCGTAGCTGCCCCAGCGCTTGTCGGAAAAATACGCATAGTAGCTGGCGCGCTGCCGGTCGGTCTGGCGGATGCGGCTGCGGGCGGTGGCCTCGTCGATGCCGTAGTAGCGCACGCAGCGCTGCACGCGCGTCTCGAGGTCGGCGTGGATGAACGCGGTCACGAGCCCCGCTTGCCCGCGCAGCACATAGTCCGCGCAGCGGCCGATGATCACGCAGTCCTCCGTCTGTGCCAGCTGGCGGATCACCGCGGACTGGGCGAGGAACAGCCGGTCGGTCAGGGGCGTTTGCACCATGCCGGCCGCCGTGCCGCGCGCGGCGCCGAGGCCGAGCGGCGCGTTGTAGAGCAGGCCGTTCGTGGGGCGCTCCTCCGCCTGGGCGGCGACCTCCGGGTCCAGCCCGGCGCGCTTTGCCGCCAGCGTGAGCAACTCGCTGTCGTAAAAGGAGAAGCCCAGCCTGGCCGCCGTCCGGCGGCCAATTTCGCGTCCGCCGCTGCCATACTGGCGGCCAATGGTGATGATGCGGTGCGGCTGTGATTTCATGGGACAGACCTCCTTTGCCTGCATCGGTGGTGGGGGGGAAGGGTTCCTCTTTGTCATTATACCGCCGTCCGGCAGCGGCAAACAAGCAAAACATTTTGCGGCCGCGCATCAGGCGTCAGGCCGCGCGCCGGGATGCGGCGGCCTGGGCCCGGGGCTGCTGCGCCGGCGTCGCGGCGGCCGCGGCAAAGCGCTTCCACGCGCCGCAGCGCAGGCGCAGCGTGAACAGCACGCCGCGCAGGCACTCGTCCGCCGCCATGCCGATCCACAGGCCGACGAGCCCCATACCGTAGTGCACGCCCAGCAGATAGCCGAGCCCGACGGCGACCACCCACGTGGAGAACAGCGCGGCGCCGACCGGGAAGCGCACGTCGCCCACGGCGATCAGGCAGCGCACCATCGTGATGTTCACCGAGCGGCCGAGCTCGAGCACGAACTCGACGAGCAGCACCTGCCGCGCCAGCGCGATGACGGCGGCGTCCTGCGTGAACAGGCGGAAGATGGGCTCGACCAGCAGGAACACGGCCAGGTTCATGCTCTCCGACACTGCGATGGAGAGCAGTACCGAGCGGGCAATGCGCCGCCCGGCCGTGTGCAGGTCGCCCCGCCCAGCCAGATAGCCAACGACGATCTGCGTCGCCTGCGCAATGGCCACGGAGTACAGGTAGATGGCGTTGGCCATCATGTAGCAGTAGATCTTGGTGTTGATCGCCACCGTGCCGAGGCGGTTGACGAACTTCATGATCATCAGCTGCGAAAACTGGTAGGAAAACGACTCGAGCGCGCAGGGCAGGCTGATGCGCAGCGTCTGCTTGGCCGCCGTGGCCGGGAAGGGCCGCAGGAGCGATGGGCGCACGCGCGCGTCGGTGCGCCGCACGAGCACATAGGCTGCGAGCGCAAGCCCCACGCACTTGCTGACGTTGCTCGAGATGGCGGCGCCCACGGCCCCGAGCCGCGGCAGGCCGAACAGCCCGTTGATGAGCAGCGCGTTGCCGCCGATGTTGAGCAGGTTCATGACCGCGGCGGTGAACAGCACCTGCTGCACGAGGCCGTGGCTGCGCAGCACGGCGCACAGCAGCATGTACAGCCCCTGCACGAACAGCCCGAGCGCGATGATGCGCGTGTAGCTCACCGTCTCCGCCATCAGCTCTTCCGGCACGCTGATGGCGCGGAACATCGGTTCCGGCAGCAGGTACAGCGCGGCCGACACGAGCGCCGCGCTGACGAGCACGAGCAGCGCCGACACCGTCGTGACGGTGGAGACGTTGCGTTCGTCGCGCGCGCCGAGCGACTGCGCCACGAGCACCGTGGCGCCCATGCACAGCGTGCTGAGCACGAGGATGGCGATGTTGATGATCTGGTTCGCGTTGCCCACGGCGCCCACCGCCGTCTGGGAATAGCCGCTGAGCATGGCCTGGTCGGCGTTGCCCACGAGCAGCTGCAGCAGCAGCTCAAGGAAGATCGGCAGGGACATAAAAAAGACCCTGCGTGCGCTGTATTCGGTTTCTGCCGGCGCTGCGAGGCGCGGCGCCCGGCTCTGTCGCTTTTGCATGGCAAAGCTCCTTTCCAGCCCCGGCGCCCGGCGGGCGGCGGGGGATTGTGCAGGGGGGCGGCGCGCTTGGCCGGCCCCCGCGTTTGCCGCGGACTATCATAGCACGGCGCGCGCAGAATGCAAGCGTATCCACAAAGAGTTTACAATTTGCCGCCTGCGCTTGACGGGACCGGGCGGCTGGCATACACTGGTAGGGAAACGGAGGGGATGCGGGTGGAAACGGCGCTCATTATCGCGGAAAAGATCCTGTTCGTCGGGCTTTTGATGACGGTCGGGTTCCTGTGCGGCAAGCTCGGGCTGATCGACCGGGAACTGAACCGCAAGGCGTCGGAGCTGCTGCTGCTCGTCGTCTCGCCGTGCCTCATCTTTTCCTCCTACCAGGTGGAATACGATGCCGCGCTGCTGGGCAACCTGCTGCTGGCGTTCGGGCTGTCGGTGGGGAGCTTTGCCGTGCAGCTGCTGTGCGCGCACCTGCTGCTGCCGCGCAGGCGGCCCGACGCGGCCGTGGAGCAGCTGAGCGTGGTGTATCCCAACTGCATGTTCCTCGGCATCCCGCTCATCGAGGCGCTGTACGGCGCGGAGGGCGTGCTGTACCTGACGGCCTATATCACCTGTTTCAACGTGCTGATCTGGACGCACGGCGTGATCGTCATGGACGGGAAGTGCGACGGGCGGCAGCTGCTCAAAAAGCTCTGCTCGCCGGCGCTGATCGCCATTGCGGCCGGGCTCGTGCTGTTCCTGCTGCGCGTGCGGCTGCCGGGCTGGCTGCTCGAGCCGGTGCGCTCGATCAGCGGCATGAACACGCCGCTGGCGATGCTCATCGCGGGCGCCACGATCTCGCAGACGCCGCTGCGCAGCTGCGTGCGGGAGCGGCGGCTGTACCGGGTGTTGGCCATCCGCATGCTGCTCGTGCCGGCGCTGCTGCTGCCGGCGTTTGCGCTGCTGCCGGTGCCGGCCATGCCCAGGATGGCCGTGTTCCTCGCCGCGGCGTGCCCGACGGCGTCCTATTGCACGATGTTCGCGCTGCGCTACGGGCACGACAGCGGCTATGCGGCCCGCATCTTTGCGCTTACGACGCTGTCGGCGGCGGTGTGCCTGCCGCTCATGGCGCTGGCCGCCGGGCTGCTGTTCTGACGATTGTTCGAATGTAGCGGTTTTGCGGCTTGCGGCTTGCCGCAGGGGCGCGCGCATGCTATAATAAACAAAATATCCTGGTAGTATTGTCTTTTTGACAGAACGGGGGGAAAAAGACAGCCATGGAAACGCGACAGAAACCCGGCTCCCACGGGCGGCGCAGGGTGGTGCTGTGGGCGGTGCTGATCGTCCTCGCCATCGCGCTCGTTGCCGCCGCCGTGCACCTGTACCGCGTGCTGCGCGCGCCGCGGTCCATGTTCCAGGGGCCGGACCAGGCGGCGCTGGAGGCGTCGCCGGAGCAGGCGGGCACGGCCGGCCAGACGCCGGCCCCGACGCAGGCGCCGCTGCCGGAGGGCATGGTAAACTTTCTCGTGTTGGGCGTGGACGCGCTGTCCGACGGGTCGGGCAAGACGTACAGTGCGGACTGCCATACCGATACGATCCTCGTGGCGGCGGTGGACTTTGACCGGGACACGGTAGACCTCATCTCCATCCCGCGCGACACGTTCCGCCGGGTGCCCGGCAGCACCGGGTATTATAAGATCAACGCGGCCGTCAACGTCGGCGGCGGGGCGGACGCGCCGGGCGGCGCCGGGTACCTGCGCACGTGCGAGACGGTGTCCGAAATGCTCGGCGGGATGCCGGTGGACTACTATGTGGCGCTGCATTTCGATTCCGTCATCCAGCTCGTGGACGCGCTGGGCGGCATCGACTATGAGCTCGAGGGCTGGATCAACGAAGCCGGCCGCCACTATGACGCCGGCATGCAGCACCTGGACGGGCAGGGCGTGCTGGACTACCTGCGCGTGCGCAAGAGCTCGCGCACGAACATGGACACCGGCGACCGGGCGCGGGTGGAGCGGCAGAAGCGGATGCTCGTGGCCATCTATGAAAAGGTGCGCGAGCAGGACATGCTGCGCCTCATCCCGACGCTGCTGACCACGCTCGAGGGCGTGCACACCAACCTGAACCTGTCGCAGATGCTGGCGCTCGCCAACTACGGCAGGAGCGCGGTGAGCGCCGACCAGATCCACATGTATACGATGGGCGGCGTGTCGCGCCAGTCGGAGGGTACGCCCTGGAATTTCGTGTTTACCGACCAGGAGGACCGCATTGCGCTCATCGAGACGGTCTACGGGGTGACGGCGGAGCCGGAGGCCTGCTGTTCCTATGCGCACCTGCTGTACCTCGAGCGGTACGGCTTTGAGAGCATTCGCACGCAGTCGATCGTGCGGGAGATGTGCGCCGCGGTCGACCCGGACGCGCTGGACGCGGAGCAGCGCGAGCTGTACGAAGCCGTGCTGGCCGGCCAGGAGACGCTGCAGCAGCGCATGGACGAGGCGGCGGCCTTCCTCGTGGAGACGCCGAAGCCCTCCGCGGAGCCGTGCGTGGCCGCCCGCACGGAGGCCCGCAGGCTGCAAAAGGCGGCGGACGCGTTTGCCGAGGCGTATGGCTGCGAATTGCCGCACTGGTGGGTGCAGGACGACTGGTGGAACGACACGTACATCAACGACGTGACGGTGGACTTCCGCTGACGGCCGAGCCGCCGGCCGCCGGGCCTGCGCGCGCAAGGCGGCCGCGTCCCGAGGGAAAATGTATCGCGGACCGGATTTTTTGACATAAGTGAGTGAGGAGAACGCATATGCTGGATATTGCCATTATCGGCGGCGGGCCGGCGGGGCTTTCCGCCGGGCTGTACGCCATGCGCGGCGGCGCGGACGCCGCGCTGTTTGAGGCCATGTTCGTGGGAGGGCAGGCGACCAAGACGCACCGGATCGACAACTATCCCGGGTTCCGGGAGGGCGTGGAGGGCTTTCAGCTCGGCGTGGAGCTCGAGCGGCACGCGGCGCGCTTCGGGCTTACGGTGACGTATGCCACGGTGGAGTCGGTCGACTTGGCGGGCGACGTCAAGAAGCTGGTCGTGGACGGCCAGACGGTCGAGGCGCGGACGGTGATCCTCGCCATGGGCGCCAAGCCGCGCCCGCTGGGGCTGCCGCGCGAGGCGGAGCTGACCGGCAAGGGCGTGTCGTACTGCGCCACGTGCGACGGCGCGTTTTTCAAGGGGAAGCAGGTGGCCGTGGTCGGCGGCGGCGACACCGCCGTTTCCGATGCGCTGTACCTGGCCCGGTTCGTGGAGCGGGTGTACGTCGTGCACCGGCGCGGCGAGCTGCGCGCGGCCAAATCGCTGCAACGGGCGGCGTTTGCCGAGGAGAAGGTCGAGTTCGTGTTCCACAGCGTCGCGGAGGCGTTCGTGGGCGAGGAGAAGGTCGAGGGGCTGACGGTCAAGGACGTCCGCACCGGCGCGCTGCGCACGCTGCCGGTCTCGGGCGTGTTCGCGGCGGTGGGCATCGTGCCGGAGTCCGGGCTCGTGCGCGGGCAGGTCGCCTGCACGGAGGACGGCCGCATCCGCACGAACGAGTTCATGGAGACGGACGTGCCGGGCGTGTACGCCGCGGGCGACATCCGCACGACGCCGCTCCGGCAGGTGATCACCGCCTGCGCGGACGGCGCGGTGGCCGCCACGCGCGCGCTGGAATATTGCAGCGAGCGGGGCTGAACGGCCCTGCCGCAGAGACTGAAAAAAGAGGGAGCAAGCAGTTATGGCGAGACTTTTCGGTACCGATGGCGTGCGCGGCGTGGCCAACCGCGACCTGGATTGCACGCTGGCGTTTCAAATTGGCGCGGTGGGCGCGTATGTGCTGGCAAACGAGGTGCATTCGCCCCGCATCCTGATCGGCATGGACACGCGCCTGTCCGGCCCCATGCTGGCGGCGGCGCTGACGGCGGGCATCTGCTCCGTCGGCGGCAACGCGCTCCACGTGGGCGTGATCCCGACGCCGGCGATGGCGTATCTCGTCCGGCTCTATGAGGCCGACGCGGCGGTGATGATCTCCGCGTCGCACAACCCCATGGAGTACAACGGCATCAAGTGGTTCGACGGCAAGGGCTTCAAGCTGTCCGACGCGCTCGAAGACCGCATGGAGGCGCTCATCCGCTCCGGCGAGGCGCTGCCGCACCCGGAGGGGCGCGACGTGGGCACCGTGATCGACGTGCCGCGCGCCCGGCAGGACTACTGCGACTACCTGGTCGGCAAGTCGGCCGGCCGGTTTGAGGGCATGAAGGTCGTGCTCGACTGCGCCAACGGCGCCACGTCGGCCATCGGCCGCGAGGTGTTCGAGCGGCTGGGCGCGAACGTGATCGCCACGTTCTGCTGGCCGGACGGCATGAACATCAACGACGAGTGCGGCTCCACGCACCCGGAGCGGCTGCAGCAGCTCGTGGTGGCCAACGGCGCGGACATCGGCTTCGCGTTCGACGGCGACGCCGACCGGCTGATCTCGTGCGACGAGCACGGCAACATCGTCGACGGCGACCAGGCCATGGGCATCCTCGCGCTGTCCATGCAGAAGAAGGGCACGCTGAAAAACGACACGCTCGTGATCACCGTCATGTCCAACCTGGGCCTCAAAAAGCGCATGCAGCAGGCCGGCATCCACGTGGCGGAGACGAAGGTGGGCGACCGGTATGTGCTCGAAACCATGCTCGAACACGGCCACAGCATCGGCGGCGAGCAGTCCGGGCACATCATCCTGCTCGACCACAACACGACCGGCGACGGCATGATGAGCGCCATCGCGCTGCTCAACGCCGTGGCGGAGAGCGGCAAACGCCTTTCGCAGCTGGCCGACGACATCCCGAAATACCCGCAGGTGCTCGTCAACGTGCTCGTGGACAACGGGAAAAAGGCCGAGGCCATGGCGGATGCGGCGCTGCTGCGCCGCAAGGAGGAGGTGGAGGCGGCGCTGGGCGACAACGGCCGCGTGCTCGTGCGCGCGTCCGGCACCGAGCCGCTCATCCGCATCATGCTCGAGGGGCAGCGGCAGGACGAGATATTGGAGCTGGCGCTGTCGCTTGCGCACATCCTCGTGAACAACTACGACGGCAGGATCAAGTCCTGACGCGGCGCCGGCTGGAAATTTGGGAGAGGGGCGCAACGCATGCTGTTGTCCAAAGAGAAATACGATCGGGCGCTCGCGCTGCTGGCCGCGGCCTATCCGGACGTCAGGCCGGCGCTCGAATACTCGTCGCCGTTTGAGCTGCTGGTGTCGACCATGCTGGCGGCGCAGTGCACCGACAAGCGCGTGAACGAGTGCACGCGCGTGCTGTACGCGCGCTATCACACGCCGGAGCAGTTTGCCGCGCTCACGCAGGAGGAGCTCGAACCATATATCCGCAGCTGCGGGTTTTTCAACACGAAGGGGAAGAATATCCTCGCCATGTCGCGCATCCTCGTGGAGCGGTATGGCGGGGAGGTCCCGCGCGAGCGGGACGTGCTGACCACGCTGCCGGGCGTCGGCCGCAAGACGGCCAACGTCGTGGTGTCGAACGCGTTCGGCACGCCGGCCATCGCCGTGGACACGCACGTGTTCCGCGTGAGCAACCGCATCGGCCTGGCGGACGCGAAGAACGTCGAAAAGACCGAGGAGCAGCTCATGGCGCACATTCCCGAGAAGGACTGGTCGGACGCGCACCACTGGCTCATCTACCATGGCCGGCAGGTGTGCCACGCCAGAAAACCGGCCTGCGACGGCTGCTGCGTGGCGTGCGTGTGCGACACGATGCACCGCGGCTGACGGGACAGGCCGTTACGGAAAGGGACGTCTTACATGCAGTTCATTGACCAGACGCGCATCGTCATCAAGGCCGGCAACGGCGGCGACGGGTGCGCGGCCTTTCACCGGGAAAAATATGTCGCGCGCGGCGGCCCGTCCGGCGGCGACGGCGGGCGCGGCGGCGACGTGATCTTCGTCGCGGACGCGCAGCGCACCACGCTCGTGGAGTTCCGCTTCCAGCGGCACTACCGCGCGGAAAACGGCGGCAACGGCCAGCCGGAGCTCAAGACCGGGCGCGACGGCGCGCCGGTGCGCGTGCGCGTGCCGGTAGGCACCGTCGTGCGCGACGTGGAGACCGGCGCGGTGCTGGCCGACATGAACGAGGACGGCAAGGAGCGGACGGTGCTGCGCGGCGGGCGCGGCGGCAAGGGCAACGCGCGCTTTGCCACCCCCACGCGGCAGGCGCCCCGCTTTGCCCAGAACGGCGTGCGCACCGAGGAGCGCGAGGTGGAGCTGGAGCTCAAGACCATTGCGGACGTCGGGCTGATCGGCCTGCCGTCCGTCGGCAAGTCCACGATCCTGTCGGTGCTCACCGCGGCGCGGCCGAAGATCGCCGCCTACCACTTCACGACGTTGACGCCCAACCTCGGCGTGGCCACCCGGCACGGGCGCTCGTTCGTGCTGGCGGACATCCCGGGGCTGATCGAGGGCGCGGCCGAGGGCGCGGGGCTCGGGCACGACTTTTTGCGCCACATCGAGCGCACGCGCATGCTCGTGCACGTGCTGGACGCCTCCGGCAGCGAGGGGCGCGACCCGCTCGACGACTATGAAAAGATCAACCTGGAGCTGATGAAGTTCAGCGAACGGCTGGCGGCGCTGCCGCAGGTCGTCGCGGCCAACAAGATGGACCTGCCGGACGCGCAGGCGCAGCTGGCGCGGCTCAAGGCGGCGCTCGAGCCGCGCGGGGTGCGCGTGTTCCCGGTGTCGGCCGCCACGGCGCAGGGCTTTGACGCGCTGCTCGACCACGTGGTGCAGGTGCTATCGGCGCTGCCGCCCGTGCTCAAATACCCGGAGCAGACGCTCGAGGTCGGCCCGCAGTATGAAAAGGGCTTCCACATCGAGCGGGACGATACGGGCGCGTACGTGGTCAGCGGCGGCGACGTGGACCGCCTGCTGGACACGACCGACCCGAACGACGAGACGTCCATGCGCCGGTTCCAGCAATACCTGATCCGCACCGGCATCATCGCCGCGCTGCGGGAGATGGGCGTGCAGGAGGGCGACACCATCTGCATGGGCGAGTGGTCGTTCGACTTTGTGGATTGACAGGACAGCGAGAGGAGGAGCAGGAGGATGAACGAACCGAAATTTTACCGCTGCGCGCATTGCGGCAATCTCGTGGGGCTGATCGAGGACCACGGCGTGCCCATGCTCTGCTGCGGCGAGCCGATGCAGCGGCTGGAGCCGAACACGGCCGAAGCGTCGCACGACCGGCACCTGCCGTTTGTGGAGATTGGAGGCGACACGGTCACCGTGCAGGTGGGCATCGAGCCGCACGAGATGACGGAGGCGCACCACATCGCCTGGGCGTACCTGCTCACGGTCAAGGGCGGGCAGCGCAAACGCTTTACCCTCGGCGAGGACGAGGTGCCGGTGGCCGAGTTCAAGGTCATCGACGACCTGCCGGTGGCGGCCTACGCCTACTGCAACCGCGACGGCCTGTGGAAGACCGGCATCTGAGCCGCGGGAGGGAGACGCCTTGAAGGGGAAAGAACGCGCGGCACTGCGCAAACAGGCAAACACGCTTGCGCCCATCTTCCAGATCGGCAAGGGCGACATTGGCGGCGCGATGATCGAGGCGATCGACGCGGCGCTGCAAAAACGCGAGCTCATCAAGATCTCGGTGCTCGAGACGTCGGGCCTGACCGCGCGGGACGCGGCCGAGGTGCTGAGCGTCGCGACCGGCGCGGACGTCGTCCAGTGCATCGGGCGGCGGTTCGTGCTGTACCGCGAGCGCACGGAAGAGGCGTGACGCGGCCGCCCGCCTGACGCGGCGGGTGGGGACGGTCCGCCCGCGAAGGCGGGGACGGAGAGAGACATGCAGATGACGATCCTTTGGCGCGCGCTGCCGGGCGTGCCCGAGCGGGAGGCGCGCGATGCGTTTGTCCGCCGTGCACTGGGGCAGGCGCGCTTTTTGCGCCTCGCGCGGGAGCCGGGCGGCAAGCCGTTTCTGCTGCCGGCGGCGGACGACCCGCGCCC
>OLGD01002558.1_pt1 | contig 20368 bp, 18 predicted proteins | sample 1605311 | NCBI WGS metagenome assembly OLGD01 (sample SAMEA3888917, study PRJEB22519) | human gut metagenome | biome: human gut; feature: human-associated habitat; material: faeces | place: Denmark | collected 2010
GAGCGCTGCCTTGCCAAGGCAGAGGTGGCGGGTTCGAGCCCCGTTTCCCGCTCCATATGGCACCATAGCCAAGCGGTAAGGCAGAGGTCTGCAAAACCTTTATTCCCCAGTTCGATTCTGGGTGGCGCCTCCAGAAAAAACGACTTGCGCAGATGCGCAAGTCGTTTTTTTCGATAGAATTTGCATAGGCAGGCGGCTTGCCGCTTTTTACGATATGAGGAGGCGCGACTTGATAGAATACAGAACGCTTGAAGAATCGGAGATTAACAGGCCGTTGTTTCTCGGATTTCAGCGGCGCCAGGTTGTTTGCATGTGCCGTCGCCGTGAGGAGGGCAAATGGGTGGTCCGGAAAGACCCGTTTGTCGATCAGTGGAGCGAGGCTGATTATAGAAAGCTGGTAGATTGTCTGCAAAATACAGTGCGTACCGGCGGACTTGTGTGCGCTGCGTTTTCGGACGGAATTTTGAAAGGATTTGTTTCTGTGGAATCCGATCCGATGGGTACGGACGGGATATATCTGGATCTATCCTCGATTCATGTGTCCGAGGAAATGCGCGGGCGGGGGATCGGACGGGAACTGTTTCGGCGCGCTGCGGATTTTGCGCGCGCGCACGGAGCGAAAAAACTCTACATTTCCGCTCATTCTGCCGTAGAGACGCAGGCGTTTTATCAGGCGATGGGATGCGTGGAGGCGAAAGAATACAACCGTGAACATGTCATGCAGGAACCGTTTGACTGTCAGATGGAATATTGCCTTTAAGCGTTTTCGGCCTTTGAGCTTTGCCGGAAATATACTGCTGTAAAAATGCGCGGGCAGGCGCAGCCGCGTTCCCGCGGTTTTTTGATTGGAAGTGAGAAAATGCCGCAGACACAAAGACAGCCTTTTGCACAACGATTACGCGGCTTGTTTGCACCCGTTGATCTTACGCACGGGAATATTTCCGGTGTGTTGATTCGGTTTTCCATACCGATTGTGCTTTCAAATTTGCTGCAGCAGATCTATACGCTCAGCGACGCGGCCATTTGCGGGCAGACGCTGACGGCCGGCGAGGTGGCCGGTATCAATGATACGTCGCCGCTGCTGTTTATGGTTTTACAGTTTGCGTTCGGCTGTGCGACCGGCTTTTCGGTCGTCACGGCAAATCGTGTCGGCGAGCGGGATGAGGCCGGAGTGCGCCGTTCCTTTGCCGCACAGATTTGGCTGTGCGGCGGTTTGACGCTTTTGCTCAGCGCAGCCGCGATTGTTTTTTTGAATCCGCTGCTTTCGATGGTCAATGTCACGCCGCAGAACGCAGAAGTGCATCGTGCGGCGTATACATATTGCCTGATTATTTTTCTCGGGATCGGAGCGCAACTGTTTTACAATGTGGTATGCAGCCTTTTACGCAGTACGGGCGATTCGTTTACGCCGCTTGTCTTTTTGTTTTTTTCGACCTTGCTGAACATTTTGCTGGATCTTCTCTTTATCCTCGGTTTTGGATGGGGCGTGGCCGGCGCCGCGGTTGCGACGATTGCCGCGCAGCTTTGCAGCGCCGTCGCCTGCTTTGTGTATACTTTTATAAAATATAAGGCTTTGCGCCTGCACCGCGCCGATTTTCGTATGCCGCGCGGAGAACTGTGGCAGCATTTTCGGCTCGGACTGCCGCTCGGACTGCAATTTTCCGTGCTGGCCATCGGCGTGATTTTGATGATGGGACAGGTTGTTCGCTTTGATCTTCTCCCGGACGGGATGATGGTCGCCGGCGCGCCTGCGCAAAACGGTTTCGGCGCGGCGAATAAGATGATCAACTTTCTGATGTCGCCTTTTTGGGCGCTTGGCGCCGCATTGGTCAGCTTTAACGCGCAAAATTCGGGCGCGGGGGATTTTTTACGTGTGCGTAAAGGAACCGATCGTGCATTTTGGCTTGCGATGCTTTTGTATGTTATCTGCGCCGCTGTCGGCCTGTTGCTTTCCATAGGCGGCGCATATCAGTATATTTTTCTGAGTCCGGATAAAATTTCGGCTGCGTCTGTGACGTTTGGCAATTTGTTTTTATATGCAGATCTTCCGCTGTTTTGCTTTGTGGGCATTTTGCTGGTTTGGCGGAGCGCCGTGCAGGGGGTCGGCAAGCCGATCTATACGCTCTTTGCCGGAATTGCGGAGCTTGCCGCGCGCATCGTAATCAGCTTGTTTTTGCCGGTCGCGGTCGGCGGTATGGAAATCAGCGCGCTGGCCCCGAAGTCTGCTTTTTATGCGTTGTGTCTTGCTGACCCCGGCGCGTGGCTGCTGGCGGCGCTTGTACTGCTGCCGCCGTATGTTTACTATATTGTGCGGCCTGCTCGCCGTGTCGGCGAAAGCCGGCTTTGAATTTTTAGACAGGGAGACGAAAATGAAAACAGAAGAATCGGTTAAACGTATGTATGAAGGACGGCTGTATCAGGCGGGCGACGAGGCGATTCTGCAGGATCAGGCGCTATGTCTCGAGGCGATGTATGACTATAACGCTACCCGTCCCTCAGAGTCAAAGCGCCGCGGGGAATTGCTCCGGAAAATGTTTTGCGAAATCGGTGAAAGATGCTACGTTGAGCCGCCTTTTTATGCGAATTGGGGTGGACGGCATGTGCATTTCGGTGACGATGTATACGCCAATTTCGGCTTGACAATGGTGGATGACGGTCATATTTACGTCGGTGACAATGTGATGTTCGGCCCGCATGTTACGGTTGCGACGGCGGGGCATCCGATTGATGCTGCGTTGCGCCGCGCGCAGCTTCAGTATAACATAGACGTACATATCGGCGCGAATGTATGGATCGGCGCGGGTGCTGTGATTCTGCCCGGCGTAACGATCGGGGAGAATACGGTGATCGGCGCCGGGAGCGTGGTGACCAAGGATATTCCGGCCGGTGTGGTTGCCGTAGGCAATCCCTGCCGTGTTCTGCGCGAGGTCGGAGAGCATGACCGGAAGTTCTATTTCCGGGACCGGCCGGTGGATTTGGATTTGTCAGATCTGGAAATTGAATCGGATTGATGTCGGCAGCCTTGCGGATATTTCCTTATTCTGGAATTTTGCCGAATCGGCTTGCTTTTTTCGGTAAAACATGTATAATAGAAATAAGAACGCTTCTTATTTCTATCGGAGGGATTGCAAATGAACACCCGGCAAAGAGCATTGGTACTGGAAATTGTGCAGAGCAACTGCGATCATATGACGGCGGAGGAAATTTACGTAGCCGCTAAACGGCGCATGCCGCAAATTGCGATGGGAACCGTATACCGCAATCTTTCGATGCTGACCGCCGAGGGACAGATAAAAAAAATCGAAGTGCCGAGCGGTCCCGACCGCTATGACGGCTGTATCCGCACACACGAGCATATGTTCTGTGACCGGTGCGGGCGGGTTATTGATATTTTTTGCGGGGATTTGACCAAGGCGATCGAAGCTGCGACCGGGCAAAAGATTTGTTCGTATTCGCTTAGCCTGCATGGGGTATGTCGAGATTGCGCCGCTGAAAATTGAAATTCGGCGCCCGCATTTTACCGCTAAACTGTGTTTCAACTCATTGTATATGCAGCTAAACTGTCGGTCGGTTGACTGTATTTTGTTCTATGTGCTATCCTGCAGTTGAGAAAAGGGGGAGTATGGTGGAAACAAAAACGCTTGGCAGAATGATTGCCGAACTCAGAAAAGCGCAGGGAATGACGCAGCTTGAACTGGCGGATAAAATGGGCGTGACCGATAAGGCGGTTTCAAAATGGGAACGGGATTTGTCCTGTCCGGACATTGGGTCTTTCTCGCATTTGGCCGAAATACTGCATGTTTCTGTTGATGAACTGCTGCAAATTAAAACAGCGCCGGATCGAAAAGTAACGGTCCGGCGCTGCTTGTTTATCAATAAAGTGAAAATTTCAAGGAAGAAAACTGTAAATAAAATACGTTTACAAGGCGGACATGTGCCGCCTTGTAAACACCTTGTGGGCGCGCGAGCGCCGACCCAAGGGCGGCGCGACGGCGCGCGCGAACGCGCTCCATCGTAGGAAACCCTTGGTTTTCCGACGGAAAAAGGCGCCGGATCGTAAAGTATACGGTCCGGCGCTGCGTTATGATTCGGTGTCGGGCTTGCCGTTTGAAGCGGTTTGCGCTTCGACATGCTCCGAAGGTGTATCGGCTGTCTGCCTCTTTTCGGGGAGCCGATGCTTTTTTTGTTTGTGCATGCGCTCCTTGAAAGCGGCTTTTCGTTCCTCTGCTTTTTCAAGTACGGTGTTGTAATGCTCGGAGGCGTATTTTGAACCCTGGAAACAGGTGCGTACAAGTGAAAATACCGATTTGTTCACGGCGGTAAATTTGATTCTGCCGAGAAAGTCGCCGCATTCCGGGCAATTTCCGAGTGCGATATAGTATCCGCCGCCTTTCGGAACCCATTTGGTGGTTTCAATTGCGTTTTTACATACCGGGCAACGCATTTTGGAGACCTGCTCATCGGCAAACGCGGCGCGTTTGCTTGTGTAGGGGGCAAAGCTTTCTTCAAGGAGCGGATGCTCCCAGAGCGCGCCTGCGTTCCCTTTGCCGTAGGCGGCGATGCCGGCTTCCAAATCGAGATGCGCGCATACGAGCGCCGTATGATACGCGTCGTGCAGAGCGTTATGCGCTTCCAGTACCGGGACAATGCCGAAATGCTCAAGCGCGAACGCGAGGGAGCGCTGTCCCTTGCCGCCGTCCGTCTGCATATTGAAAATGGTTTGAAGATTATAGGAATGCTCACAAATCGCCGCATCCATATCCCAGGCAATCAAGTTTTGCCGCAGAATGGGCACATCATCAAACCCCCATGTTAAAAGGATTGCTTCATTCCCGCAAAATTCCGCAAAGCGCTGTCCGACTTGTGAAAAATCTTCCGCCCCGCTCAGTTGCTCTTTGGTAATGCCGGTAAGCTCGCGCACACGCTTGTTCAGACGCTTGTAAAAGCGGGGGCGCACACACATGGAAAACTGTTCGCCCGGTTTTCCGTCCGGACTTAGGCGCACGGCGCCGATTTGGATGATCTCTCCGGTCAGTCGAACGCCGTTACGCCCTTTTTGCGGCTGCGCGGCGCACATCGGCTGATTCCATTCCATATCAAAAACTATATAGGACATACAATTCCTTTCGATCGACTCAAAAATGGCCGTGTGCACGGTATAAAACCATTTTATCACAAATTCCCGATTTATGCCAGTCCTTTTTCAATCATTTTGTGATTTGCAGTGGCATAGAATTTAGGGAATGGGGGATGGACATGGAACGAGCCAGACGGTATTTTATCAACGGGTTGATTTTAAGCGGCTGTACGCTGCTCATGCGGACAGTCAGCGTCGCGTTCAATGCATTTTGCGTCAACCGGGTCGGCGAAGAGGGGATGGGGCTCTTTTCGCTGGTCATGAGCGTATATACATTCGCGGTGACACTGGCCACGTCGGGCGTCAATCTTGCCTCGACACGGCTGACCGCGCTTTATTTCGGAAAAGGGGAGGGGCGGAGCGTTCGGAGCGCGATGCGGAGATGTCTGCTGTACAGCGCTTTCTTCGGCGCGCTTGCAAGCCTTCTTCTTTTTTTGTTTTCCGATTTTGTTTCCACGCATTTTTTGATGGAGCCGCGCGCCAAAATGTCTGTGCGCGCTTTATCGATTTCGCTGCTGCCGCTCTCGCTTTGCTCGGCGTTTTCCGGGTATTTTGCCGCTGTGCGCCGCGTGTACAAGAACGCGATTTCTCAAATTCTCGAGCAGATGATCAAAATTTTCGCATGTGCGTTTCTGCTTTCCCTGTTTGTTCCGCGCGGCGTGGAATACGCCTGCCTCGCACTGGTGCTTGGCGGTTCGATCAGCGAAGTGGCCTCGTTTATCATGCAGCTTTTCGCCTATATTCGGGATAAGAAAAAACTGACCGGCGGCGGTGCGCGCGTGCGGATGCGCGCGGTTTTGGACATTTCTTTGCCGGTCGCTCTGTCGGCATACGTGCGTTCGGGGCTGGTTACGCTGGAACATATTTTGATTCCCATCGGTCTGACCGCGTTCGGCGATCCGAAAGCGCTGGCGACCTACGGCGTTATCAGCGCGGTGGCGCTGCCGATTGTACTGTACCCGTCGGCGTTTGTCGGCGCTTTTTCCAGCTTGGTCATTCCGGAGGTGACCGAATTTCACTCGGCTGAAAACAAACGGGAAGTGTCCTATGTGACTTCGCGGGCCTTTTTTGTAACGCTTTTTTTCTCGATTCTCTGCGCGGGGATTTTCTGTACGTTTTCCGGAGATATCTGCACGGCGATTTACGGAAACGCGGAGGCCGCGGTCTATCTCCGCGCGCTTGCCCCGTTGATGCCGATTATGTTTTTGGATACCGTGACCGATTCGATATTGAAAGGACTCGGCAAACAATTTTATACCATGTGCGTCAATATTGCCGATGCGGGGCTGAGCGCGCTGCTCGTCTGGCTTTTGGTGCCGCGTATCGGCATTTGGGGCTATATTGTGGTTATTTATGTTTCGGAATGCGTCAACACGCTTTTCAGTATTTGGAAGCTGACCGTACTGGTGGATTTTCGGCCGCAGCCGTACAGGTGGCTGCTGGCGCCGCTGCTTAGCGCGGTAGGCGCGGCCAATCTGTCGCGTTTTTTACTTTCCGCGCTGTCCCTGCCCCTTTCCGGGCTGGTTGTTGCGCTTGAATTTTTGGTTTTTATCCTCTTTTATATGCTGATTTGCCGTGTGCTCGGCGCCCTGACGCGCGAGGACATCGGTTGGATAAAAAATATTTTTTTCAAAGGTTCAAATTGGTCTTCCCATAAACGGAAAAATATGATAAAATTAAAAGAACGATAAACTGCGGGAGCGGCGTTATGAAAGACAAAATCAAAATTGTTCATATGGGGGATCTGCATCTGGACTCTCCGTTTTCCTCACTCAGCTTGGATAAAAGCGAGGTTCGCCGGCGGGAACTGCGCGCCGATTTTACTTCGATCCTTTATTATATTCGGGAGTCTGCGGTGGATCTCGCTCTGATTTCGGGCGATCTTTTCGACGATGGGTATGCCACGGCGGAGACGGTTGAACTCTTGTGCAGTCAGTTCGCGTCCGCGCCCGACTGCCGCTTTGTGATCGCGCCTGGCAATCATGATCCGTATACGCGCGGCAGTTTGTATGCCGCGAAAAAACTGCCGAAAAACGTTTGCGTTTTTTCGGCAGAGGGGCTGCAGCGGTTTGTGTTTGAAGATATCAATACTGAGGTGTATGGCTGGGCGTTTTGCTCGGATACGCTGACCGAGAGTCCGCTCGCCGGAAAACGTGCGGACGATAACGGGCGGCTGCATCTGGTTTGCGGTCACTGCGATCTGGATGCGCCGCTTTCCCGCTATTGCCCGGTTACGTCGGAGGACGTGCGCAAGTTCGGCGCGCAGTACAGCGGCTTTTCGCACATTCACAAAACGCCGCAGGTGCATACGGAGGACGGTGCGACCTGGTCGTATTCGGGCGTTGTTGAGGGACGCGGCTTTGATGAATGCGGCTTCGGCGGCGTGAATTTGATTGAAGCGGAAACTTCGGGGGATTTTGCGCTTACCGTTAAACGCCTGAAAACAGCGCGCCGCCGCTATGAGTGGGACAAGCTGGATGTCAGCGGTAGCCGGAGCCTGTCCGAGGTGGTCGAGCGAATCGACACATTGGTTCATGAGAAAAAATACGGCGAGGATACGATTCTGCGTGTGACGCTCACGGGCGCGGTTTCGCCGGATATGGAGAATTTAGCGCGGCTGGAGACTGCGGGACGCGGACTGTTCGCGCTCGAAATTGACGACCGGACAAGCCCGATTTTCGATGCGGGCATTCTTGAAAACGATTTGTCCATGCGCGGCGAGCTTTACCGGGAACTGCTTCCGGCTTTGTCCGCGGGCACGCCGGAGCAGCGCGCGGTCGCGGCCGGTGCGCTGAAGCTCGGATTGGCGGCGCTTGAGGGCAGAAATCTGACAGAATAGGAAGTGTCGATATGCAGATCGAAAGAATACATATGGATTCCTTTATGGGCAAAAAGGATTTTACGCTTGCGTTTTCGTCCGGAGTCAATGTGATCGAGGGCAACAATGAGAGTGGAAAAAGCACAATTGCCGAGTTTATCAAATTTATGTTGTACGGCGCGCTTTCAAAGGGGGGGATGCTGTCTGAGCGGCAGCGCTTCCTCGGCTTTTCCGAATCCTCTTTCGGGGGATGGATGGAGCTTTCCACCGCCGGCGGGCGGTATCGGATCGACCGAACCGTCTCGGCTGTTTCTTCGGGATTTCGCGAAAGCGTGTCGGTGAGCGACCTTGCGCGGCGAACGGCGGTATTGAAAGGTGAGAATCCGGGCGAGGCGCTGTTGTCGGTTCCCGAGACCGTATTTGTGAAAACCGCATATATTTCTCAGGCCGGCGACGCATACACGGGCGGGGATGATTTGTCCCGCGCGATTGAAAATTTGCTGTTTTCGGCCGATGAGACGGTCAGTACCGAGAAAGCGCTGAAAAAACTGGACAAGCTGCGCATTTTGCTGTTGTATAAAAACGGCAAGGGCGGATTGATCTACGATGAAGAGACGGAACGCGCCGCGCTTGCGGCGCGGCTTGAACGCGCTTTGTCCGACAACAGCGAGATTATCGCCAAGGAGGGCAGTCTTAGCGAAACGCTTCGGCGCATAGAGGAGAATAAAACGGATTATACGCGCGCAAAAAAGCTGTGCGATCTGTATGACAATTATGTCGCGTACACGCGCTTTCAGGCGCTGGACGAGACGGATGCGGAAGCTGAAAAGCTCAAGGACCAGCTGGACAAGCAGCTTGCGCGCTTTGACGGTTTTGTACCGGACGGAGAGTATCTCGGACGGCTGCGCCAGATGGCTGACTTGCTTGGGGAGCAGAAAATACGCGCTGCGCAGGCGCAGGCGAGACTGGACGACGCGGTATCCGCGCGCGCGGCGGCTGAGGCGGCGGCGGGAGACAGCGTGGTTTCGGAGGAACTGCGCGCCGCGGCGTCCGGCGCGATTCGCCATGCCGGGCGGGCGCGCGCGCTGCGCGTGAGCGGAGTGGTTTTGATGGCGTCCGGCGTTCTGCTCGGCGTTGTCGGGTATCTGATGCGAATGGGGATCGCTTTGTATGTCGGCGGCGCCGCCGGTCTGGCATTGGGGCTTTTATGCCTGATTTTCGGTATGCTGGCCGGAGGCCGGCTGAAAACCGTGTTGCGCAGTTTCGGCGTGCCGGACGCATACGCGCTGGCGGAAAAACTGCGCGAGGATGAGGAAGCCGCGAAACATGCAGGCGGGGAACTTGCACGCGCCCGCGAGCAGGAGACGGCCGCCTCTGCGCTGCTTGAAAATGAAAAACGGCTTGCCGCCGAGAAAAAAGAGCTTTTGGACGCGGAAGCCAGGCGGCTGTGCGGCGAAGAGCAGGATGCCGGCGCATTTTTCGCGCTTGTGGAGGACTATATAACCGAAACGGACGCGCTTCGCCGTCAGCAGACCGGATGCGCTGAGCGAAAGGAGCGGCTGCTGGCCGAGACGCGGGCGTATGATCGGGCTGCGGTGGAAGAAAAACTTTCTGCCGTCGGGGATCTCGGCGTTTTTGAAAAGCTGGATATTGCCGAGTACAGCCGTCGCCGGGATTTCAGTGAAAACGCGATCGCCGCTCTGGAAATCAAAAAAAGCGAGCTTGAAAAATCGCTTGCCGCGCTTCGCGCCACGGTTGAAAATCCGGCTCTGCTCCGCGCGACGCTTGAGGGGCTGGACAAAAAGCTTGCGGAGGCAAAAAAACGCTATGCGGCGATCAGCCTTGCGATTGCGTCTATCGAACGCGCGTCAGAAGGACTGCGGACGCGCGTTTCTCCGCGGCTGGCGAAGTATGCCGGGGAAATGCTCTCCGTTATGACGGACGGACGATATACCGAACTCGGCGTGGACGGCGCGCTGACGCTTACTTATATGGCAAAGGGCGGCGCGCACAGCGCGGAATATTTATCAAAGGGAACGCGGGAAGCCGCCTATTTCGCGCTCAGACTCGCGCTGTTTGATCTTTTGTACCGGGAGGAAAAAGCGCCGCTGCTCTTAGACGAAGCGTTGGCGCATACCGACGACGCCCGCACGGCCAAGATTTTTCGTATTTTGCTGGCGCTCGCCAAGGAGGGACAGCAGTCGCTTGTATTTACCTGTCACGGACGCGAGGGAGAAATTGCGGAGTCGCTCGGCGTTCCCGGTCGAATACGGATTTCCTGACGCTGTTTTGCGGTTGTAAAATTTGCTTTGGAAAGATTTTATAAACGACTTTACAATTTCCAATTTATATTGTATAATAACATCTATGAGTAACCGCGTCTTTTTTTGACAAAAGACGCGCTGCCGGAGGGAATATGCCGCGTTTTTTTGTCCCCAGTGACAATTTTGAGGGCAGACAAGTGAAAATTACCGGCAGCGATGCGTGGCATATCGCGCGTGCGCTCCGGATGGCCGTGGGTGAGACTGTGACCGTATGCGATATGCACGGCGGTGTACATACCTGCATCTTGCGGCGTATTTCGGATGCTGAGGCTTTGGCCGAGATTACGCAGAGCGCCGATGCCGGCAATGAGCCTACGGTTCGCATCGCGCTGTATCAGGCGCTTCCCAAAGGGGATAAGATGGATCTGATTGTGCAGAAAGCGGTGGAATTCGGCGTGCGCGCCGTGATTCCGTTTCTTTCCGAGCGGTGCGTTTCGCGTCCGGATTCGGCGGCCCTTGAGAAAAAGCGCGTAAGATGGCAGCGCATTGCGCTTGAGGCGGCCAAACAATGCGGGCGGGGCACGGTTCCCGAAGTGCGCGGCGCGCTTTCTTTTGCAGATATGCTGAATTTAGCTGCGGATGCGTCGCTTGCCTGCTTTTGCTATGAGGGAGACGGTACGCGTTCGCTGAAAACGGTTTTGAAAGAGGCAAGGACGGCCGTGGCCGCTTCGCGGGACGAGCCTGCGTTTTCGCTGATTGTCGGCTGCGAGGGCGGTTTTTCCGCCGCCGAGGCGGATGCGGCGCGTAAAGGCGGTTTGCAGATGTGCGGGCTCGGACGCCGCATTCTGCGCTGCGAGAGCGCTTCCGGGTTTGCACTGGCATGCATGAGCTATGAGTATGAATTACAGGAGTGATTTCAGTGGAAAGAGAAACAAGTAAAAAAGTACAGCGGAGACAGGACGCTTTTGCCCGCTCCAATGCTGTCACAAATAAAATGACCGCGATTTTTTGCGCGCTCGTCGTGCTGTCGGTATTTTTTATCAAGCTGAGTCAGGATTCCGCTTTTGAGCTTTGGTTTATGACCAAAGCGCTTCTTTGGGTGCAGATCGGGTGCGGCGTTTTATTCTTGGCGGCGCTTGCATGGCGAATTGTGTCGCTTCGCCGCCATACCGATGAGCATCTGACCGTATTTTCGTCCGCGCTGCTGCTCGGCGCCGCTGCGTCACTGCTCGGCATTATGCTTTTGTATTTGAATTTCGGCGCGTTCCGTTCGATTGTGACGGCGCTTGTGCTGACGCTTCTGTTCTTTGTATATGAGGTTTATCCGCTGGATTTCTTTTTGTTCAGCATCGTGATCTCGGTCGGCGGCATGGCTGCGTCTTTGGCCGGAAGTCCGGCGTTCGGCATTGCACGGGTACACTATGTCAATATCGCGCTTGCCGTGATTGTTTTGCTTTCGACGGGGATCTGCTCTCTGATTATGTTCCGGCTGAAACGGGATAAAAAGATCGAAATTGCCGGGCACAAAATTCTTCTCGCACCGGATGCGCGGCCGGCGGTCGTGTATGCGGCGGGTGTCGCGGCGTTGCTTGCGGTGGGCGGAGCCATTCTATTTGGTCATATTCTGTACTTCGTTGCCGCGCTTTGTGCGATATATCTCTTAGTTGCAATATTTTATACAGTAAAATTGATGTAATTTTGTAGAAAATATTCAATTACCTATTGAGTTTTGCCAAAAAATAGTTTAAAATATAGTTAACTATCTACAAAGCTTCAGTTACAGATTTGCAAAAGAGAGGATGTGCAAAATGTCAAACAGACTGTTTCAGGGCGTGATACACCAGATGCGCGACGCGACCGATTGTGCGATCGGCGTTATTGATGAAAACGGCGTTGTGATCGCGTGCAGCGAGCTTGGAAAAATCGGCGAGACAAGAATCGGCGTTCGGGAGGAGCTTTCCTATACGGGCGATGCGGTTGTGATCGACGGTTGTACCTACCGTACGATTGGGCAGGGAGCCAAACTGGAAAATATCGTGTTCGTCGAGGGCGACGATAAAAATGCGGAGAGTTTGGCTGCGATTTTAGCGGTATCCCTTGCCAACATCAAAAATCTGTATGATGAAAAGTATGACCGCTGTTCCTTTATTAAGAATATTATTTTGGACAATATTCTGCCCAGCGATATTTATATTAAAGGCAAGGAACTCCGGTTCAGCACCGAAGAAAGCCGCGTTGTTTTTCTGGTGAAATTCTACGGAAAGACCGATATGCTTCCGTATGAAATGATGCAGAACATGTTCCCCGATAAGAATCACGATTATGTTATCAGTGTCGGTGAGAGCGATATTGTTCTGGTCAAGGAAGTCAAACCGAACATGGATACCAAAGAAACGGAGAAGATCGCAAACGGTATTGCGCAGACGCTGTCTTCCGAGTTCTACACGAAAGTCGCGATCGGTATCAGTACGGTGGTCGATAACATCAAAGACCTGGCGCGTGCCTACAAAGAGGCGCAGGTGGCGATTGAGGTCGGCAAGGTGTTCGACACCGAGAAAAATATTATCAGCTATGAAAATCTCGGCATCGGCCGCTTGATTTATCAGCTTCCGACAACGCTCTGCGAAATGTTTTTGCAGGAAGTTTTCAAGAAAGGGTCGATTGAGTCGCTTGACCGCGAGACGCTGATGACTGTTCAGTGCTTTTTTGAAAACAATCTTAATGTTTCCGAAACTTCCAGAAAGCTGTTCGTTCATAGAAATACGCTGGTATACCGTCTTGAAAAGATCCGCAAGATTACGGGTCTGGATCTGCGCGAGTTTGAACATGCCATTACGTTCAAGGTCGCGTTGATGGTCAAGAAGTATCTGACATCGAAGCCTGTAAAATTCTGATATGCTTTCACGGATTGTGGGAACGCGTGCGCGCGTTCCTGCAATTCTTGCGTATATGGGGTATTGCGTTTGGCCTCGGCGCCATAAAAAGCTCCAAAATCCTATGTGGGGGAGAACAGTTTGTGATTGAGTTCAAAAACGTAACCAAGCGTTATCCGGAGGGCAAGCTCGCGCTCGATAATATCAATCTTAAAATTTCGGACGGCGAGTTTGTTTTTATCATGGGCGACAGCGGCGCCGGAAAAACGACGATGACCAAGCTTTTGCTGCGCGAGGAGCGCGTGACGAGCGGAGAGCTTTGGGTCGGCAATGTGAATTTGGCAAAAATGGCGTCCGCGCGTATTCCGAAATATCGGCGGAAGATCGGCGTTGTTTTTCAGGATTTTCGCTTGTTCCGCAAAAAGACCGTTTTTGAGAACGTGGCGTTTGCTCTGCATGTTATCGGAGGCGCACCGTCCGGTGAAGTGAAAAACCGTGTGATGGCTATGTTGAAAATCGTCGGGCTGGAGGATAAGGCGTCCAGCTTTCCGGCGCAGCTTTCGGGCGGCGAGCAGCAGCGCGTAGCGCTTGCCCGCGCCATTATCAACAATCCGCACACGATTATTGCCGACGAGCCGACCGGTAACTTGGATCCCAAACTGAGCATGGAAATTATGGGGCTTTTGGTCAAAATGAAAGAGTACGGCAAGACCGTAGTTGTTGTAACGCATGAGGCGGAATTGGCCAGAATGTTTAATCAGCGTATTGTTCGTCTGCGTGACGGTCACGTTGTGGAAGATTACATAAGCGGAGGTGAAACGCTGTGAGAAAGCTGACCGATGCGCTCAGCGCAGCCGTTAAGGGCATGTTCCGAAACGGGCTTTTGACATTTGTCAGTATTTTTGTTCTGGTTAGCTGCCTTTTGTTTATCGGCAGTTTTGCCTTGATTGCCATGAATATTAATTACAATCTTGAGGATGTATCCGATCTGAATGAGATCGAGGTTTTCCTCGAATATGATATTTCCGCGGAGGAGGCGTCGCGCATCGGCGCCGAAATCGCAAGGCTTGACAATATTTCCTCGGTGGAATATGTTTCCAAAGAGGACGGTATTGCCGCAATGCAGGGCGAATTTGCCGAATACGCCTATCTTTTTTCGGACATCGGAGATGAAGAGAACCCGCTCTCCGATATGTACCGCGTGATTTATGAGGATAACGACCGGGTCACGACGCTTGATTACAACTTAAAGCAGATCGACGGCGTGCGTAAGGTAAACAGCCGTCTGGACCTGGCAGCGACGATTGATTCGCTGCAAAGCGGTATTTCTTTTATTTTTGTATGGTTTACGGTGCTTTGCGCCGTTGTCTGCATGTTCGTGATTATCAATACCATCAAACTGTCGGTATATTCCCGGCGCGAGGAGATTACGATCATGCGGTATATCGGCGCCAGCCGCGCATATATTGCCGCGCCTTTTGTTCTGGAGGGGGCGTTTATCGGTATTTTGGGCGCGACGGCGGCGTATTTTTTGGAAAGTGCGATTTATCGCGGACTCATCGGATATGTCGCAGAGAAAATGTATATTGTGAAACTGTATACATACGCGGAAACTTCGTCGGCTATTCTTACAATTTTCTTCGGTCTGGCATTGTTTACGGGCATTGTCGGAAGCTGTGTTTCACTCGGAAAATATGTGGAGGCGTGAAATGAAGAAAAATCGGAAGATCCTTGTATGTGTTACTTTGGCTGCGCTTACGGCGCTTTCTGCGGTTGCGTTTGCAGTCTTTGCGGCGAGTACCACAAGCGCGGGACAGTTTGAGAATAACGCAGAGGTTCAGAAATATCAGCAGACCATAAAAGAGATTGAACAGCGGCAGAAAGAACTTGAACAGCAACTGAAAAGCGTGCAGAGCGACCGGTATTCCGCGCAGCAAAGAGCCGCGGATCTGTATGAACTGATTTTGAGTACGGAAAAGAAGATTGAAACGACTCAAAATTTATTGAATGCGCTGGCTCTGCAGGTTGAAGCAAAGGAATTGGAGATTGCCGAAAAGGAAACCGAGATTTTAAATAAGCAGACCGAGGTTGAGGTTACCAGAGAAAAATTTTTGATGCTTGTCCGTGCGCAGTACGAGAGCGAATCGACCGGAATACTGGATGTCGTGCTGGGTTCGGACAGTATCTCCGATCTTTTGTCCCGTGTTGAATATATGGCAAGTATTCTTGAATATAATTCGACGCTTCTGGAAAAATTCAAGAGAGAGAAGCAGGAACTTGAGGATATGAAAGCGGTACTTGAGTCGTCAAAGAGCGAACTGGATGCCGCTTACGCTACTCAGCTGGCGTACAGTGATACGCTTGCCGCGGAAGAAGCGGCGCTGCAGCTTCAAAAGGGAGACGCGGACGCCTATGTTGCGTCGCTGAAAAAGACCGAGGCTGAAATTACCGCACAGTATAACGCTGCGCGGGAGGCTGAGGAAAAGGAAAACCAGCGCCTTGAGGCACTGCTCCGTCAGCTTGCGAAGGAAAATGAGTCTGCATATGTGGGCGGCAAGTTTATTTGGCCCGTGGATACCAGCATTCGCCGTATCAGCAGCAGTTACGGATGGCGCACATATTATTATTACGGCAGAAAAGTAACCGATTTCCATATGGGAATTGATATTCCCGCGGCTGTCGGCACTGATATTTATGCGGTTCAGAGCGGTAAAGTGGTTGTGGCGCAGTCGCATTCCAGCTACGGCAATTATATTGTGGTGGATCACGGCGGCGGCATTTCAACGCTCTATGCGCACTGCTCGAAACTTTTGGTCAAGGTCGGGGATTCGGTCGTGCAGGGCGATCATATCGCGGAAATGGGCAGTACCGGAAATTCTACCGGTTCGCATGTGCATTTTGAAGTGCGTGTGGACGGCAAGCATGAGGATCCCATCGCCAACGGCTGGGTAGTACAGCCCTGACGTTTTTGCAGAAAGCTTGGAAAGGGTTTATTATGACAAAAAAAATTTCAGTCTGGCTGTCGGTGTTGCTGATTATCATTGCCTGCGCGATCACCTTTCAGCTTACGGTGATCTTCGGTGATTCTTTCGTCCGGGATCAAACGGTGGGAGAGGTTCCGACCGAATATACCGATTCTTCGGACGAACCTGAGACGCCCGGTGAAATTGTTCAGAAATTGCCGGCGGACGAAATCGTCGAGCGGGTCAGCGAGAAAATTTATGCGCTGGCGTGGCTGTATACGAATTATTATGTCGGCGAACTGAATATAGATGATTTGGTAGAGGGCGCCGCAGTGGGGTTTGCGGCGTATTCCGGAGATAAATACGGTTCCTACCATTCCGCTGAGGAATATGCTTCGTTGCAGGAGGGGTACAGCGGCGAATTTGCCGGCATCGGCGTCAGTGTAACATTCGATCCGCAGACTTATGTAATTGAAATTTTGAATGTCATGCCCGATAGTCCGGCGCTTGAAGCCGGTCTGCTTCCGAACGATGTGATTATCGGCGTCGGCGGTGTAAAAATTACCGAGATCGGTTATGATGAGGCGGTAAAGCGGATTCGCGGCGAGATCGGAACTGAGGTGACGATAACGATTGCGCGCGGGGAAGCGTATGAGGAGGTTTTTGACGTAACCGTAACCCGGCGGAAGGTTGAGGAACAGGTTGTCACGTACGAAACAATCGAAGTAGATGGACTGGCGCGTCCGATTGCGCATATTCGTTTGCTGGATTTCAATGACAAAACGCCCGAACAGTTTTTAGCGGCGCTCACACAGGGAACAAGCGATGTGGTGCACGGATATATTTTGGATGTGCGCAACAACGGAGGCGGTGAACTGACCTCGATCACGGAAATTTTGGATACGCTGCTTCCGGAGGGACCGATTGTACGCATACAGTATAAAGACGGTACCGAGCAGGTGATTTCCTCCGATAAGAATGCGTTCCCCGGCATGTTTGTTGTTTTAGCCAACGGGAATACCGCATCTGCGGCCGAACTTTTTGTTGCGGCGCTGCGGGATTACGGTAAAGCGTTTGTGGTCGGTACAACGACGTATGGCAAGGGAACAGTACAGACCATTGTGCCGTTTGATGATGGCAGCGCGCTGCGTATTTCAAGTGCGATGTATGCGCCGCCGCATTCGGCAAATTACGAGGGTGTGGGGATCGCGCCGGATGTGGAAGTGGAACTCGACGATGCGTATAAGAACGTAAATTTGTTTAAGCTCAATCATGAAAATGACGCGCAACTTCAGGCAGCGCTCAGACTCTTTAAATAAAAATCATTCAATACGAAAGAGGAAACCAATATGGCAAAGCAAATGCACTATACAAAAGACGGTTATCAGGCGCTGGTGGAGGAACTTGAATATCTGAAGACTACACGGCGCGCGGAAGTTAAAGAGGCGCTGGCGACGGCACGTTCCTACGGCGACCTTTCGGAAAACAGTGAATATGATGAGGCAAGAAACGAACAAGCCAAAGTAGAATCCAGAATTTCCGAACTTGAATCCCTGATTCTGCATGCGATTGTTGTGGATGAGTCGGAAATTGATACCAGCCGTGTCAGCGTCGGTTCGATTGTCCGCGTTTCTCGCTCGGACAACGGAAAAGAGACGGAATATACGCTTGTAGGTACCAATGAGGTTGATTTTTGGACCGGAAAAATTTCCGATCAGTCGCCGATCGGCGCAGCCCTGATCGGCGCACGCGCGGGCGATACCGTAACGGTGGCCTCCCCGAACGGCGGTTTCGATTTAAACATCTTATCGGTTTCTCGTGTAAAGGTAAACGGTTAAAGACAAACATACTGCGAAAAGCGAATGCTTGTTACAGTACAGGAGCGGGCATTGTTTGCTTTTCTGTGGGGATGTAATTCCCGGTTGGAATGTTTGGATGGTTGAATGGTTGGGAAAATGCCTTTCAACCGAAAAGTTTGATAAATAAGGATAAGAATATGACGGAAGATATGAGACAGACCGGCGACCAGGGCAGCGGCAGTGAGCTTGCGGTACGGCGCGCAAAATTGCAGGCGCTGGTTGAGGCCGGCAGAAATCCATTTGAGCATACCGTTTATGACCGCACGGCCATGAGCGCGGATATTTGCAATCAGTTTGAGACGTTTGAGGGCAAAGATGTCCGCATTGCCGGCCGTGTAATGGGCAAGCGGGTGATGGGGAAGGCCAGTTTTGTTCATTTGGCGGACAGTACGGGCAGAATACAGGCCTATGTGCGCAGAGACGATGTCGGGGAAGAGGAATATGCCGATTTTAAGAAGTATGACATCGGTGATATTATCGGAATTTCGGGATTTGTATTCCGTACACAGACCGGTGAGGTATCGGTGCATGCCAAGGAAATCGTTTTGCTTTCCAAGTCGCTTCTGCCTTTGCCGGAAAAATTCCACGGACTTAAGGATACCGATTTGCGCTATCGGCAGCGTTATGTGGATCTGATTGTGAATCCGGAGGTGCGGGATACGTTTGTCAAGCGGTCGGTGATTTTGCGTGAGATTCGCGCGTATCTGGATTCCAAGGGATTTCTTGAAGTCGATACACCGATTCTGACACCGTTTGAGATCGGCGCGGCCGCGCGGCCGTTTGTGACGCATCACAATACGCTCGATATGGATATGTATCTGCGAATCGAAACCGAACTGTATTTGAAGCGTCTGATTGTGGGCGGTTTTGACAAGGTATATGAGGTCGGCCGCATTTTCCGCAATGAGGGTATGGATACGCGCCATAATCCAGAATTTACATCGATCGAACTGTATCAGGCTTTCACCGATTATAAGGGCATGATGGATTTGGTCATTGAACTGAATACTTTGCTTGCCAAAAAGGTATGCGGCAGCGAAAAGATCATGTATCAGGGCGTTGAGATCGATATGGGGCATTGGGAAAAACTCACAATGGTCGAGGCGGTGAAGAAATATTCCGGACTGGACTATTATGCTTGGGCATCCGATGCACAGGCGCGCGACGAGGCGAGAGCCAAGGGTGTGGAAATTCCGGCAAATGCGACGCGCGGCGCGGTTTTGGTGGAATTGTTTGATCGGTTTGTAGAAGAAAATCTGATTCAGCCGACCATTATTTACGATTACCCGGTGGAAAACAGCCCGCTCGCCAAAAAGAAGTCGGATGATCCGGCGTTTACCGAACGGTTTGAATATTTTATTTGTGCAAGCGAGATGGGAAATGCATTTAGTGAATTGAATGATCCGATCGATCAGCGCCAGAGGTTTGAACGTCAGGTTGCCGCTAAGCGGGCGGAGGATCCGAATACGACCGCCCAGGTGGATGAGGATTATATTACCGCGCTTGAGTACGGCCTTGCGCCGACGGGCGGACTCGGTTTTGGCATTGACCGGTTGGTTATGCTGCTGACAGACAGTCCCTCGATTCGCGATGTTTTGCTGTTCCCGACAATGAAGCCCCTGACTGAGTAAAACACCATATATGGCGTTCTTGTCTTGTGGGGAAACTGCAAGATGTGAATTTATTCACTGTCTATTATTGATTTACTAAATTTTTACGAAAAGTGACTTTCAGAAAATCACATATGAGCATCGCTGGTAAGAAAGAGTTGTCCGAATCATTTCGGCAACTCTTTTTTGCTATTATAGAAGCGCATACGGTCACAGGAACTTTTATGAGGGGGTGAAACTCGATGATGTGGAAGTTGTTATTTTGTTTCTCGGCAGGAATTTTTGGCGTGATAATTGAAGTCTTTTGTGTATCAAATGAGATTTGAAGCCATGAAAGAAGAACAGGAAATTTTAAAGGCAGCATCTTCGGAAAGAAGCTCGAAAAATACGGTTTTATGAAAAAATAAAATTATTTTATTTTTTATATGTCCTTAAAATACGGACATATGTTTTTTACCGGACAGATGGCTAATAAGTTATTTCAATGCCTTAATGTTACTACACAAATTATGCTTTTGCAACACTTTTGTCAAATATATTAAGTTCATCCTTTCTTTTTAAGTCCGTAATAAGCGGACAGGCAAAATTTTTTTGAGTGTTTTCCGCTGTAAAAGATTTTTTGCGATAAAAATTGTGTAAATAAACCGGGAAGCGGCCCCCGCGTTTTGCTGCGGGCGCCGCTTCGAGAAAACTCAGGGTTGTTAAGGGGCCGCAGCCCCTTAAGTTTAATCCGGCTTTGACGACACAAGGTGAATTGCCCCGCAGGGCAAGAGAAGGCCCCCTGGGGGGTGTGCGGCAAATCCGCAAAAGGCGCTTGCGTAGCAAGGCTTTCCCTGCATGAGGT
>OLGD01002570.1_pt1 | contig 20294 bp, 18 predicted proteins | sample 1605311 | NCBI WGS metagenome assembly OLGD01 (sample SAMEA3888917, study PRJEB22519) | human gut metagenome | biome: human gut; feature: human-associated habitat; material: faeces | place: Denmark | collected 2010
CTGATAGGGGGAATCGGCCCCTGGGAGGGGAGCCTTTTAGGGGTTGCGGATCTCGAGGTCACCGGAGACGGTTTCGGCGGAGATGGCGCAGGGGGCGGCGGTGCCGGGGGTGAAATTGGTGGTGATGATGCGGCCGCTGACGCTGTCGAATGCGAGGGTATATTGGCTGCCCGCGGGCAGCGTGAGGGTCAGGCTGCCGCTGACGCTGTCAAAGTCCACGTCCGCCGGGCAGGCCGCGCAGCCAAGGCTCATATAACCTGAGACGGTATCGCAGTCGATGCTGCTGCCCGCCGCCGGGAGCGATGGCAGGCGGACGCCGCCGCTGACCGTGCTGAGGTCGTATTCCCCAGCCCTGATGCCGGGTCCTATGATCTCGCCGCTCGTGGTGGTGACGCTCAGATCGCTGGTCTGCCCGCCGTGCAGCTCCACGTCGGCGGAGACGGTCTCGACGGTGATGGCATCGAGCATCCGCGTCTTCGGCAGGAAGACGGTCAGGGTCTTCTTCGGCAGGTCCATGGAGCCGAAGGTCCGCGAGCGGCAGGGCTGGATGACGAGCTTGCCATCCTCCACGGCGTAGCGCAGGCGGTAGTCGTCCACGTCGCCGGTGTAGTCCTCCTGGAAGGTCACGCCGTCGGTCTCCGACTCGACGAGATAGACACTGCCGGACAGCCAGTGGATCTCGATCTCGTCGATGTCCGCCATGACCTGCTCGCTGCCGAAGCCGCTGCGGCCGAGGGTCTCATAGGCCCCCGCGTGGTCATAAATATAGCGCTCGCCGGTGCGCAGGACCGTGAAGGCCGCCGTGCCCGCGAAGTTCAGCACCAGAACTGCCAGCAGCACCACCGCCGCGCAGATCAGTGCGATGGCCCAGCCAGGGAATTTCTTCTTTTTTGCAGGTGCGGCCGGAGCCGTGTAGGGTGCGGCGGGCGGGGCGGGAAAATCCCGCGCGGACTTCGGTGCTTCCGCCGGTTTTTCTGCCGGTTTATGCTCGTAGAGCTCCGACACGTCGCCGATGCCGGCGACAGCTTCGTCATACGCCTCCTGCTCCGGCTTGCCGGAGGCGACCAGATCGTCATAGCGGTCAAGCGTATGCTGCAGGATCTCCTGCCGGACCTCCGCGTTGCGGATGGTCAGCGCAGCGTCGGCGAAAAGGCCGTTGACGTAGGCCTGGATCTGTTCTCTCATGCTTCTTCCTCCAATAATGCGTGCAGGATGCGCACGGTATCGGCCCATTCCGCCCGTGCCTGCCGGTAGGCTTCCCGGCCCTGCTGCGTGATCTTATAATATTTCCTTCTCGCACCGACGGCTTCGTCGCCCCAGTAGGAGACGATCAGCCCGCTGTCCTCCAGCCGCCGGAAGGCGGTGTAGAGCGTGGCCTCCTTCAGCACGAAGGCGCCGCCGGAGAGGCTCTCGATCGTTTTGTTGATCTCGTAGCCGTAGCTGTCGCGGCGCATCAGCCGCGCCAGGATCACCGCGTCCGTATGGCCGCGGAGCACATCTGCCCGGATCGTCACGTGTCCACCTCCGTTTCGTGGAGCCAGTATAGCACGAGATACCTCGCCTGTCAAGGTATCTCCGTATATTAAATCCAGTGACACATGATAATATTTCATGTACTTCATTCAAAATCTGCACTTGTCATCTTCCGGCGCATGTGCTATACTCCATTCCAGAAACCAACGGAAGAAGGACAGAGCCATGCGCATCGTCATCAAGATCGGCACCTCCACCATCACCCACCCCACGGGGCGGCTCAACATCCGGCAGATGGAGGCGCTGTGCAAGGTGCTCAGCGATCTCAAGAACGCGGGCAACGAAGTGATCCTCGTCTCCTCGGGCGCCATCGGCATGGGCGTAGGCAAGCTGCGCCTCGGCAAAAAGCCGGTGGACGTGCCGACCAAGCAGGCCTCGGCCGCCGTGGGCCAGTGCGAGCTTATGTACACCTACGACAAGCTGTTCTCGGAATACCGCCACACCGTCGCGCAGATCCTGCTGACGGCGGACGATATCGCCGACCCCGCGCGGCACGAAAACTTCCAGAACACCATCCAGCGCCTGCTGGAGCTGGACGCGATCCCGATCATCAATGAGAACGACACCGTCTCGGTCGCGGAATTCGGCATCGGCGACAACGATACGCTCTCGGCCATCGTGGCCACGAGCGTCCGGGCGGATCTGCTGGTCCTGCTCTCGGACATCGACGGGCTCTATACCGCCGACCCGCACAAAAATCCGGACGCGCAGCGCATCGACGTCGTGCCGGAGATCACAGACGACATCCTCCGCCTGGCCGAGGGCAAGGGCTCCGAGCTCGGGACCGGCGGGATGAAGACGAAGCTCTCCGCTGCACAGATCGTCACGAAGGCGGGCACGGATATGATCATCGCCAACGGGGCGGATGTGGAGCAGCTGTACGCACTGCTCGACGGCCGCGCCATCGGCACCAGATTTACAGGAAAGAAGGCAGACGCATGACAACGCACGAACTGCTGCTGGCCGCGAAGGCCGCCGCCCCGGCCCTGGCCTGGCTGGGCAGTGAAGAAAAGAACGCGGCCATTTTGCGCATGGCGGACGCCATCGTCCGCGAAACAGACGTCATCCTCGCCGCGAACGAGGCGGACGTGCAGGCGGCGAAGGGCACCATCTCCGACGTGATGCTCGACCGGCTGCGGCTGACGCAGGCGCGCATCGCCGCCATGGCGGACGGCATGCGGCAGGTCTCCGCCCTGCCCGACCCGGCCGGCGAGGTGCTGGCCGAGGTGCGGCGGCCCAACGGGCTCGTCATCTGCAAGACGGCGGTACCGCTGGGCGTCGTGGCGATCATCTATGAGAGCCGTCCGAACGTCACCTCCGACGCGGCGGTGCTGGCCATGAAGAGCGGCAACGTCTGCGTGCTGCGCGGCGGCAAGGAGGCGTACCGCTCGGCGGCCGCCATCGTCGCGGCCATGCACGAGGGGCTGCGGGAGGCGGGTCTGCCGGAGACGTTCGTCAATCTCGTCTCCGATCCGACGCGCCGGAGCGCGCAGGAGCTGATGACGGCCTCCGGCCTTATCGACCTGCTCATCCCGCGCGGCGGCGCAGGGCTCATCCGCGCATGCGTGGAATCGGCGACGGTCCCCTGCATCGAGACCGGCACGGGCATCTGCCACGTGTACGTCGACAAGGACGCGGATCTGGAGAAGGCCCTGAACATCATCGAGAACGCCAAGACCAGCCGCCCGTCAGTCTGCAACGCGGAGGAGGTCGCCCTCGTGCACCGGGACGTGGCCGGGGCGTTTTTGCCGCGGCTCAAAGCGCGTCTCGTGGACGCGCGGGCGGCGGCAGGCAAGATACCGGTCGAGCTGCGGCTGGACGCCGCGGCGCAGGCCATCATCCCCGGCACGCCCGCGGGCGAACGGGATTTTGACACGGAATTCCTCGATTACATCCTTGCAGTCAAGGTCGTCTCCGACGCGGACGAGGCCATCCGGCACATCGCCGCGCACTCCACGCATCACTCCGACGCCATCGTCACCGAAAACGCGCAGACGGCTGAACGCTTCACCCGTCTGGTCGACAGCGCGGCAGTCTACGTCAACGCGTCGACGCGCTTTACCGACGGCGGCGAGTTCGGCCTCGGATGCGAGATGGGCATTTCCACGCAGAAGCTCCACGCCCGGGGCCCGATGGGCCTGCGGGAGCTGACCACCTACAAATATATCGTCACGGGCGACGGACAGACCCGGTAAGGAGGCGCTTTTATGGCAGAATACAAGATGGGCTTCATCGGCACCGGCAACATGGGCAGCGCCCTGGCCCGGGCCGCAGCAAAGAGCGGCGAGCGCATGCTGCTCGCCAACCGGACGCCGGAAAAGGCGGAGGCGCTGGCCGCCGTGCTGGGTGCGAAGGTCGGCACGAATCTGCAGGCGGCCGCTGCGTGTGAGTATATCTTCCTCGGTGTCAAGCCGCAGATGCTCCCGGCGCTGCTGGATGAGCTGCGTCCTGCGCTGCAATCAAGGACCGACCGTTTTATCCTCGTCTCGATGGCGGCCGGGGTCAAGACCGGGACGATCCGGCAGACGCTGGGCTTTGACTGCCCGGTCGTGCGGATCATGCCGAACCTGCCGGTCGCCAGCGGCACGGGCGTGATCCTGCTCTCGCCGGGAGCGCAGGTCACGGAGGACGAGCTTTGTGAGCTGGAACGGCTTTTGCAGGCGGCAGGGCTGCTGATGCGGATGCCGGAGGCGCAGATCGACGCGGGCAGCGCGGTCTCCGGCTGCGGGCCGGCGTATGTGTATCTGTTTCTGGACGCGCTGGCCAACGGCGGCGTGGCCTGCGGGCTGCGGTACGATCAGGCGCTGGCCCTCGCGGCGCAGACGCTCATCGGCGCGGCCGGGACGGCCCTCACCTCCGGCAAGCACCCGGGCAAGCTCCAGGCCGAGGTCTGCAGCCCGGCCGGGACGACGATCGCGGGCGTCCGCACGCTCGAGCAGCGCGGCTTCCGCGCCGCCGCCATGGACGCTGTCATCGCCGCCTACGAGCGGACGAAGGAGCTTGCGGGAGACTGACGAATACGGTCAAGCGCCCGTCCCGGGATCCGGGGCGGGCGCTTTTGCACCTGTCGAAGCGGAGCTGCATAGATTGGTTCAGGGCGAAGATGCCCGAATTTCTTGAGAGGAGCCGATCTTTTGGCTGATATGCAGATGGCGGCACAGACCGCCGGGGGCTGCAGCGACGCGCAGGGCACGCTGCCCGCGTGCGCGCCGCTGGCGAACCCCTATGTTCCGTTTCAGAATGACAACCCGGAGCGCTACGCCGCAGGGCGGGCGCTGATGAAGGGAACGCTGTTCCCGGGGCTCGACCTCCCCTATCGCGGCGCGCAGAGCGTGGAGCCGCGCTCGGAGGAGGAAATACAGCGCCTGCAGGAGCTGCAGGCGGCGAACTTCGCGATCACGGAGCTGGGCCTATATCTCGACACGCATGCCGACGACGCGGAGGCCGTGCAGCTATTCAACGAATACGTCGAGCAATACGAGCTGCTGCGCCAGCAGATGGCGGACGGCGGCTTTGCCCTCACGCAGACGGAGGCCGCCATGTGCGGCCGGTACACCTGGCTGGATGACCCCTGGCCCTGGGACGCAGAAACGGAGGCTTGAGCGATGTTTGTCTATGAAAAGAAGCTGCAGTACCCTGTGCGCATCACAAACCCGAACCCGCAGCTCGCAGCTGTCATAATTTCCCAATATGGAGGTCCCGATGGGGAGCTGGGCGCGTCGCTGCGATACTTAAGCCAGCGCTATTCCATGCCGTATCCGGAGCTCAAGGGACTGCTGACCGACATCGGCACGGAGGAGCTGGGGCATCTGGAGATGGTGGGGACGATCGTCCACCAGCTCACGCGCACGCTCACGCAGGAGCAGATCGCGTCGGCGGGCTTTGCCCCCTACTTTGTCGACCACACCGCAGGCGTCTATCCGCAGGCGGCCTCCGGCACGCCGTGGAGCGCGGCAACGATGGCCGTCACCGGCGACCCGATCGCCGATCTGACCGAAAACCTTGCTGCCGAACAGAAGGCACGGGTCACGTATGACAATATCCTGCGCATCTCCGACGACCCGGACGTGAACGACGCCATCCGCTTCCTGCGCGAGCGCGAGGTCGTCCACTTCCAGCGCTTCGGCGAGGCCATGGAGCTGCTTCGGCAGCGGCTGGACGAGAAAAACGTCTATTACATGAACCCCGCGCTGAATCTGGTCCAATAAGCAAACAGCAGCCCGGATCGAATGATCCGGGCTGCCGCTGGTTTCTCAGGCTTCTGTGTCCGTTTCCTTGTATTCAGGGTTATAGTTGATGATGATGCCGACGTCCTGCAGTTTTTTGACCTCGTCGGTGTTCACGGGGTTATCCCAGAGGTTCATCTTAACGAGCATGACGCATTCCTCGAGCTTCGCGATGGACTTGATCTTATTATAGTCGGCGTTGATGAAGTTGACGGAGAGGTTGCCCGCAAGGCCGGTCAGATCCTCGATCTGGTTGTGGCTGATATCGACGTGCCAGAGCGGCGTATCGGCGTCCACAGCCGGGAAGACGGTGATCTGGTTGTTGCTCACGTTGAGGTCGACCAGCTGCCTGAGCTCGGAAACGATGGAGATATCCGTGACCGCGTTGAACGACAGGTCCAGCGTCTGCAGCGCCGTGCAGGAGGCGAGGACGGAGATATCCGCGATCTGGTTGTTGGCCAGATACAGCTCCTTGAGCGCCATATGGTCAGCCAGGCCCGCGATGCGCGTGATAGAGCACTGGTTCGCGTAGAGGATCTCCAGCTGCGTGCAGTTTTTGAGGTTGGCGAGCGAGGTGATGGGGTTGTTGGTCAGATGCAGCTCCTTGAGCGCCTGCAGGGCGGACAGGGCGGTGAGGTCGGAGATGGTGTTGTTGGAAAGGTCGAGGAATTCCAGCTTCTGCAGACCGATCAGGGCGTTGATGTCGATGACGGCGCAGCCGGAGAGGTTCAGGCTCGTCAGCTCCGGCAGGGAGACGATGGTGCTCATCGCCGCCGACGAGAGCGTGCAGCCGGACAGGTCCAGCGTACGCAGCGTCGGCAGCTGGGCGAGGACCGACAGGTCCATCGACGCGCTGCTGTGGTGCAGCGCGAGCGTGCGCAGGCCGGTGAAGTACGGCAGATCCTCCAGCGAGGCGACGGTATCGGGCAGGTCCAGCTCCTCGATGGCCCAGAGCTCGTCCGTCATCAGCGTGCTGCCAGCCGTCTTGCCGAGCAGCTCACGGACATAGCTGTCCAGCCCCGCGTCCGCCAGCGTGACCGGCTCCACGACGCTGCCGACGGTATAGCCGGCGTAGACGGCGTCGCTCACGAGGCCGTTGTCCGCCACGCTCAGCGCGACGATCTTGCTCTCGCCCGCGGTCAGGGAGATGGGGCCGGTATAGATGTCCGTCTCTTCGGCCGGGAAATCGCTGTTGCAGACGGCGTAGACGGTGCCCTCGGTCCCGGTGATGGTGACATCGATGTATTCCGTATAGGTGCCGCTCTCCGGCTCGATCACGGGTGCGGCGGGGCGCAGGGCGTCGATCTGGGTGCGGACGGCGTCGTTGGTGATGCGGCCGAGCATGGTCTCGGCGTCAAGGAGCTTGTCCTGCTCCACGTAGGTCTTGGACAGGGCGATGTAGAGGTCGGCCGCGTCGGGGCTCTGCGTGATGGCGTTGACGAGGGTATATTCGGCCTTCGTATAGTTGCCGCTTCGCTTGTAAGCGTTCGAGAGCCAGATGGCAAGCTCGGCGTCCTTCGGGGCGAAGTGCATGGCGAGCTTGTAGCAGGTGATGGCGCGGCCATAGCGGCCGTTGTTATAAAAATGATTGCCCCAGTAGGTAAACACGCTCTCCGTCAGATCGCGGCGGGCGATAAGGAAAAAGTAGCACGCGCCGATCAGCAGCGCGAGGATCAGCAGGATCGGGATCAGTATTTTCAACGTGTGTTTCATACGGAAACTCCATTCTGATGGTGTCATTTTGTCATATTATACGACCTGTACGGGAGGCTGTCAAGATTTATGTAAATCTATCTGCCGCGCATACCGGGAAGCCCGGGCGCATAGACTTGCCCGAAAGGAAGGTGCGGACATGTCTGTATTGATCCGGGCGGGGATATTGGCTCTTGGCGCAGTGCTGCTGATCCCCTCGGGAAGCGCCCGCGGGGAGGCTGCCCCGCAGGAGACGCTTCTTTTGGTCGTGGAAGCGCCAAGTGCAAAGGAGACGATCACGGTCCTGCGGGATGGTGATGCGCAGGAAGAGGACTTTGAGACGTATCTGACGCAGGTCGTGCTCTCGGAGATGCCGGCGGACTTTGCGACGGAGGCGCTGAAGGCGCAGGCCGTCGCCGCGCGCACGTTTGCGCGGCGGCAGATGGCGGGCGGCAAGCACGCGGACGCGGACGTCTGCAGCCAGAGCGCCTGCTGTCAGGCCTGTCTCAGCGCGGACGCGCTGCAGGAGCGGTATGGCGCGGCGTTTGACGCGGCGTGGGACAAGGCAGCGGACGCTGTACAGCAGACGCAGGACGAGGTGCTGACCTACGGCGGCGCGCTCATCGACGCGGTGTATTTTTCCTGCTCCGGCGGCTCGACGGAGGCGGCGGCCGCGGTCTGGGGCACGGACGTGCCCTATCTGCAGGCGGTGGACAGCCCCGGCGAGCAGGACGCGGCCCCGTATGCGAGCACCGTCACCTGCTCCCCTGCCGAATTTGCCGAAACGCTCGGGCTGGCCGCGGACGGCGACCCGGCCGGGTGGCTCGGCGGCACGTCCTACACGGCGGGCGGCGGCGTGGACACCTGCACGATCCGCGGACAGGCCTACGCCGGTACGCGGCTGCGGCAGCTGTTCGGGCTCAACTCCACGCGCTTTTCGCTGCGGTACGCAGACGGTGTCTTCCGCTTCGACGTACGCGGCTACGGCCACCGCGTCGGCATGAGCCAATACGGCGCCAACGCCATCGCCCGCCTCGGCTTCGACTATCAAACGATCCTGCGCTACTATTACCGCGGCGCAAAGATAGAAACGCAAAAAGGCTCCCTTGTGTAAAGGGAGCTGGCAGCCGCTAGGGTGTATCTGAAAACTCCCAATGTGACCGGCAGCGAGAAATTTTTGCGCTGAGCAAGACATTTTTTCGCAGGAATACTGACGTATTTCAAGGAAAAATGGTGCAGCGCAGCGTGAAAAGGTCCGCTGTCCGGGTGCGTTGGGAGTTTTCAGATACACCCTAGTATAGCGGGCGGCGGGGCGGAGCGTCAAGTGCGGTTTTGGTTGACGCGGCGCGGCGGATGGACTATACTGGACCGTAACAGCACGGCCCGCGGGCCGGAAGGAACAGGAGCGTCAACAATGGAAAGCTATCAGGAGATCGAACTGCAGGAATGCCCCATCTGCGGGGGCGCGGGACTGATGGAGGAGGAAAACGGCTGGTGCTTTTACGTGGCCTGCCTCGACTGCGGCTCGCACACGGCGGAGATCCGCTATGAGCGCCCGGCCGAGCGGCTGGACGCCGCGCAGCGCGCGGCCCATCTGTGGAACATCGGCAAGGTCCTGACCGATACCCCCAACGACTGAAAAGGGCAACACCGCACGATTCGGCAAGCAGATTCGGCGAGAGATTTTTCGTCAAGTCAAGGTTTGAAACGTGAAGGAATACTTTGTGTATTTCGAACGTTTCAAACCGCAGGATTGGCGGAAAAGATCCGCCGAAGCGCGCAGACGCAATTGTGCGGTGTTGCCCAAAACAGCCCCGGCAGAGCATCCGTTTCCGGATGTCCTGCCGGGGCTGTTTTTCGACGGCCTTTCCGGGGCGCGGGTGGTATAATCCTGCACGAAAAAGAAAGTCTGGAAGAACTGAATCTTGTATCCATATCAACCAAAACCTGTGCTATACCGGAAAAGGCATGGGTGTCCGCAGGGCACAAACGCCGCACAGACCTATTGAAAAAACAGGAGGAACTGAACATGAAACGCAAATTCCGTACACTCATCAGCTGTTTATTGATCGCCAGCCTGTGCATCGGGCTGCTCAGCGCCACCGCCCTCGCCGCCGACCCACCGGCAGGTACAGTGGAAGACCCAACCGTGACCGAGACCGTCACCACCGATACCAAGCAAGATACCCCCGCCCCCGGCCAGACCACGACGACCACGACGACGGAGAAGGAGTGGAAGGGGACGACCACGGAAGACGGAACAACAACGACGGTAGACGGCAAGGAAACGACGAACGACACCACTGTCACCGCCCCGGACGGAGACCTGCTCGACCAGACCGGCACCGTCGCGGGCAGCGAGACCACGACCACCACGCCGGGCGCGGGTGATCCGCCCGAGAAGCCGGGCACAACGGATGTCGCGGACAGCAAGCCGGATGGCAGCGTGGAAGTGACCGTGGAGCCGGGAAAGAATACAAATGACGCCCCGAAAAAAGGAACAACGGGCAACGTCTCCGCCTGGCTCAAGGATGCGGCCGTCCCGGATTGGGCAAAAGACGAGGCGCAGACATCCGAACAGGGCAAGGACGGCACGGTCACCAATATTGAAAAGACGAGTGAGAATACATATACGAAAACCGTCACGAAGCCTGACGGCACCGTGACCGTCGAGACCGTCACGCTGAAAAAGGATGACGAAGGCCATGTGACGGGCTATACCAGGACCACCGAGACCACCGGCTCCGTCACCGACGAGACGGTAAAGCCTGAGGTCCCGGATCAGGCGACTGTCGGCAAGGACGGCGACACCACCTACAGCTTCGAGCTGCCCGAAAAGCCGGAGATCACGACGCCTGTGCAGAGAGACGAAGCCGGCAAGCCCGTCAGCGGCGAAGAGGTGCTGCCGCTGATCGACACCAGCGGTAACGTGATCGGCTATACCAAGGTCACTTATACCGAGGGCACTCCCAGCTACAGCGACCCCGTCCTCGGCGCGTATTACGCCACCACGACGAAGATCGAGACGCTGGAAAACGGCCTGCAGAAGATCACCACCACCAAGACCCGCGTCACCGACACCAAAGTGCTGGAAGAGGCCCTGTCCGTCTCCGACGGAACATGGTCTTTGAGCGGCTGGATGGGGAATGTGGAAGAAGGAGAAAACAACGGTGATCTGCGCTATAATACTCCACAGCCGGGTAAAGACCAGCTTGATAGAATGAATCAGTGGAAAGATCATCTTGGCAAAGTACATTCCGACGAAGGGAGTGGTCAGCCTGCGTCACAGAAGAATCAGCTGAAGTACTCGGGATATGGACTGCAGAGTACTGTGATGATCGGGTACTGGAAAACAGATGAGTCGAGCGAAAGAGTATTTGATAGAACGGGCTACGTACATCAATTTAGACTGATCGATTCCGAGGGAAATCCACATTACGCCTATTGCGCGGACCTGAGTATATTGGCAAAGGCGGATGCAGAATACGAACTGGTCAACGTTCTGGACTCCGACTATATTTCAGATCCGGACAACAGAAAGCATCTGCAGGCGATTGCCGAGAAGGGTTACTGGGGAACGGCCAACGGACAGGGAAGTCTGGATGAGGTCAAAAAACTGGTAGACTCCAAGTATTGGAATTATATTGATGATGGTATCGCGCTGGCGGTCACGCAGGCCGCGATCTGGACCTACGGGAACCGGAACGGCGAGACATTGGGAGGCAACAACTTCAACAGCAAGACAGACCCGAGGCAAACAGATCGGTTCCTTGAATTTTATTATAGTGGATATAATGCGACCACAGGGGAGAAATTTGTCTCAACATTGGGAGATGAACAGTGGAACGCCGCAAAGGCGCTGTATGATGCGCTGATCCAGCTGCAGCCGTCCGATGCGGGCAACGTTACCGACATCATCACCAAAGAGGACATCAAAGACGCGACCATCCGGGTGAATGAAAAAACGGGGACCGGTTATAAGACTGATCTTTCCTTTAAATTGACCGTAGACCCGAGCCGGATCAACGGGAAGGAAGGCGAAGATGACGTTACGCTGTACATCTACAATGGCGACACGCTGCTCGCGTCACATAAGCTGCGGGAAGCGACGGATGCGTCCGGTGGCAGCGGTACATTTACGGTCCGTTATGCTCCGGAGACCGGTGAAACGATCTATACGGTCAATGGACTGGAATTTACAGCGGACACATCGGTCACGCTGAACCTTTCCGGCAAGCAGAAGCTGAACGGCGGTGCGTATCTGTTCCGCTCGGATGTGGACGGCAAGCAGTCGCAGACGTTCATCGGTCTGGTCACCGGGGACAGTACCCGCGATCTGAACCTGAACGTGACGCTGGGCTTCCGCGTGGCGGAGCCGATCATTGAACCGGCCGCGCGCGCTTCCAGCCGGGATAAGCATACGGTCACGTGGACGGCAAGCTACCATACCGAATGGCCGCACACGCCCGACCAGCCGCCCGAGGAGCCGGAGACTCCCGAAACGCCAGAGACTCCCGAAACCCCGGAAACCCCGGTCGTTCCCGGCTATGACGTGCCGAAAACCGGCGACGCGAGCGGGCTGTATTATGTTCTCGCAATCTTCAGCGCCCTCGGTCTCGCCCTCGTGACCTGCGCGGGCAGAAAGCGCCGCACGGCGTGAGATTTAAGCGGCTCTGCCAACGGCAGAGCCGCTTTTGCGTGCGTCGTGGCCTTCCCCTATGAGGGGAAGGTGGCACGGCGCAGCCGTGACGGATGAGGTGGGGGCACCCGGATTTGCAGCGCTGTCCACCTCATCAGTCTGCTCCGCTCCGCTCCGCAGCCAGCTTCCCCTCATAGGGGAAGCCTTGGGGTGCGCGCGTCCAAAGCCTCCCCTCCCAGGGGAGGTGGCTCGGCGAAGCCGAGACGGAGAGGTCGCAGCAAATTTGTGACAACCTCTCAGTCAGCCTGCGGCTGACAGCTCCCCTTCCAGGGGAGCCTTTGGTGCGCTTCCGGCAAGAAAGGGCTGGAAGCGGGGGGAGGAATGTGATAGAATGGAAAAAACAAATGAAGAAAAGGGAGGAAACTGCTTATGAAGCGCTGGGTGCGGATCGTGCTGATCGTGGTGCTGGCGGCGGGGCTGGTCGTCGGGCTGTTCGGCATGTTCCGGCGGCAGACGGAGGACCGGAAGGGCGCGGAGAGCTACGCCGAGGCCGCGGCCATCGCCGGGGCAGAGCTGCCCGCGGCCGAGCCTGCCGCGCAGACGCACGCGGAAGAGCAGGAGACGCAGGACCCGTATCTGCAGATGTTCGCGCGGATGGACGTGGAGGCCCTGCGGCAGGTCAACCCGGAGGTGCTCGGCTGGCTGTGGCTGCCGAACACGCAGATCTCCTACCCCCTCATGCAGGGGACCGACAACGAATACTACCTCCACAACACCTGGAAAAACGAGCCGAACGAGCTGGGCGCGATCTTCCTGGATCACCGCTCCGCGCCGGATTTTTCGGATTTCAACACGCTGATCTACGGCCACCGGATGCAGAGCGACGCCATGTTCGCCACGCTCCGCTTCTACGCCGAGCAGGCGCATTGGGAGTCCGCGCCACTGGTCTACGTGCGCGCGGGCGATACGGTCTACACCTTCACGATCTTCGCCGCCTATGAGGCACCGGTCACACAGCCGCTCTATCTGCCCGCGCTGACCGACGCGGCGCAGATCGACGCCGTTCTGCAGTACGCGCAGGAAGCGTCTGTGCTCGATACCGGGCTTACGCCGGGCGCGGAGGACCATATCCTCACCCTCGTCACCTGCACCGGCCACGGCCACGCCTCGCGCTGGATCGTGCAGGCGGTGCGCACGGCCGTCACGCCGCTGGACGTATGACGGGTGTGACGATCTATTCTGCGCCGCTGCCCGAGGGGTCGGAGGCCTCGCACCGGCTGCTGCGCCGGGCCGCGGCGCTGGCCGCGCCGCAGCTGACGGACTGCACGCTTGCCCGGCAGGCGCAGGGAAAGCCCTGGTTCCCCGCCGCGCCGGAGCTGCACTTCAGCATCTCACACAGCGGCGGGCGCTGGGTCTGCGCGTTCGCGGACGCGCCGGTCGGGCTCGACCTGCAGGCGCACCGGCCCTGCCGGAGGGTGGCGCTCGCGCGGCGGTTTTTCGCGCCGGAGGAGGCCGAATGGCTGCGCTTGCGCGGCGAAGCGGCGTTTTTTGACCTCTGGTGCGCGAAGGAGAGCTGGCTCAAATACACCGGCCGCGGCCTTTCCGCCCTGCCGGAGGCGATCGTCCTTGCGCCGGACGGCCAGTTTCCCGCCCGCCCGGACGCGCGGCTGCAGCTGCTGCCGGTCTTCGACGGGTATTCGCTGTGCGTGTGTACGAAGGATGCCGCGCGGGTCGCGTTGCGGGAACTGTAAGGCAACACCGCACAATTGCGTCTTCGCGCTTCGGCGGATCTTTTCCGTCAATCCTGCGGTTTGAAACGTTTGAAATACATACAGTATTCCTTCACGTTTCAAACCTTGGCTTGACGAAAAATCTCTCGCCGAATCTGCTTGCCGAATTGCGCGGTGCTGCCATAAAAGCCTTCCTTGCGGAAGGCTTTTCCTCTGCATGAAAATCGAACAAATATTCGAAAATTCTTGACCGGAGACCGCCGCCGGTGGTATGATAGCCGCAGAAAGGGGGCGGCGCGGATGCCGGACAGGACCTATCTTGCCATCGATCTCAAATCCTTCTATGCGTCGGTGGAATGCGCGGCGCGGGGGCTTGACCCGCTGAAGACGAATCTCGTCGTGGCCGATGAGGAGCGGACGGAGAAGACGATCTGCCTGGCGGTCTCGCCGCCGCTGAAGGCGTATGGGATCGGGGGCCGGGCGCGGCTGTTTGAGGTGAACGAGCGTGTGCGGCAGGTGAACGCCGAGCGGCGGCAGCGCGCACCCGGCCGGACGCTGACCGGCAGCAGCTGCGACGCCGACGCGCTCGCGGCGCAGCCGGAGCTGGCGCTGGACTTCATCATCGCCCGGCCGCGGATGGCGCTGTATATGCAGGTCTCCACGCAGATTTACCGGGTCTACCTCAAATATATCGCGCCGGAGGACATCCATGTCTACTCCATCGACGAGGTCTTCATCGACGTGACGCCCTACCGCAGTCTCTACGGCCGGGACGCGCAGGCGCTGGCCCGGACGATGATCCTCGACGTGCTCCGCACGACCGGCATCACCGCGACCGCCGGGATCGGGACGAACCTGTATCTGGCCAAGATCGCCATGGACATCGGCGCCAAGCATGCCCCGCCGGATGAAAACGGCGTGCGCATCGCCGCGCTCGACGAGCGCAGCTACCGGCAGACGCTCTGGAGCCACCGGCCGCTGACCGATTTCTGGCGCGTCGGCCGCGGATACGCCCGGAAGCTCGAGGCGAAGGGCCTCTATACGATGGGTGATATCGCCCGCTGCTCGCTCGGCGGGCCGGACGAATTTTATAACGAAGATCTGCTCTACCGGATGTTCGGCGTGCAGGCGGAGCTGCTGATCGACCACGCGTGGGGCTGGGAGCCGTGCACGATCGCCGATATCAAGGCCTACCGCCCGCAGTCGCACAGCCTCAGCTCCGGGCAGGTGCTGCAGGAGCCGTATGTCTTTGACAAGGCCCGGCTCGTGCTGCTTGAGATGGCCGACGCGCTGGCGCTGGATCTGGTGGGAAAGGGGCTCGTGACCGACCAGCTCGTGCTGAGCGTCGGCTACGACCGTGAGAGCCTGACCCGGCCGGAGCTGCGCGGGGCCTATCACGGCCCGGTCACGACCGACCCGTACGGGCGGCCGGTCCCGAAGGCCGCGCACGGCTCGCAGCGGCTGGGCGCGCACACCGCCTCGACCCGGCAGCTGCTGCGCGCGGCGGGCGAGCTGTTTGACCGCATCGTGGACCGGCGGCTGCTCGTGCGCCGGATGTATCTCGTCGCGGAGCACGTCCTGCCGGAGCAGGACGCGCAGCCGGCGGAAGAATTCTGCCAGCTGAGCCTCTTTTCCGATGACCCGGAAACGCAGCCCGCGCAGCCGCCGGAGGAGGCCGCCCGCGAGCGCAGCATGCAGCAGACGCTGCTCGCCATCCGTGAAAAATACGGCAAAGACGCCGTCCTGAAAGCCATGAGCCTCCAGGACGGCGCCACCGCCCGCACCCGCTTCCACCAGATCGGCGGGCACCGGGCATGAAAAAGGGGACAGGCCTACGCCTGTCCCTTTAGGATTTCCAGGGCCTGTTTGGTGTCGCAGTCGGAGAGCTCGGGCTCGGCGGCTTCGACGAGGCGGAGGGCGTCTTCGTGCCGGCGGATGACGGAGGAGCCGCCGCGGTCGCCCTCGAGCGCGCACAGCTCCGGGAAAAACCGCGCCGGGAACAGGCAGGGGTTGCCGCGATGGCCGTTGTGGGCCGCGCCGACGATGCAGCCCGGGTGCTGCCGCCAGTCCTGCACGATGCGCAGGACCGTCTCCTGCCGCAGAAGCGGCTGGTCGGCGACCATGTAGAGGATCCCGGCGCAGTCCGCCATGGCCTCGGTGCCGAGGCGGATGGTCCGGCTGATGCCGTCGTCCGGGCGGTCATTCCGGATGGCATGAAACCCGGCCTGCTCCGCCTCCTGCAAAAGCGCCGGATACTGGGAAACGACGGTGACGCGGGCAAACGTGTCCGCGGGGATCGCAGCCAGCGCGAGCGAAAACAGGCTCTTGCCGGCAAAGCTCGCCGTCAGCTTGTTTTCCCCGAAGCGGGACGCATTTCCTGCCGCCATGATGAGGCAGCCGATGGGAGCAGCGGTAAATTCAGACATAGCCAGACTCCTTGTGATTTTCTACAAATCAGTATAGGGATTTTTGCCGTTTTCCGCAAGAAGTATGCAAAATTTTCGACATTCACGAAAAAAGCCGTTATTCATGAAGTAAGATAATGAATCCACTTTCTCTTCGAAAAACTGTATGCTACAATATGAGCAATAACATCGGAAAACTGGCAGGATCCGGGGCCAAAGCCCGGGTTTTGCCGATCACCCGGCAAAATGGAGGTACCCGAATGAACATCGTAGGCAGAAGTGAGGTCCGCGTCGACGCCTTCGACAAGGCGACCGGCCGGACAAAATACTATGATGATCTGGCCCCGAAGGATGCGCTGCTCGTCCGAATCAAGCACTCGACCATCGCGCACGGCTTCGTCAAGTCGGTCGACATCAGCAAGGCGGAGAAGATCCCCGGCGTCGTGAAGATCCTGACCTGCTTCGACGTGCCCGACATCCCGTTCCCGACCGCCGGTCACCCGTGGTCGATGGATCCATCGCACCAAGACATCGCCGACCGGCACCTGCTCAACCGGCACGTGCGCTACTACGGCGACGACGTCTGCGCCGTCATCGCGGAGGACGAGGTCGCGGCCATGCAGGCTGTGCGCGCCATCGAGGTCGAATATGAGGAGCTGCCGTTCGTGCTCGACGTGCAGAAGGCCATGGAGCCCGGCGCGCCCCAGCTGCACGAGAAGTTCCCCAACAACATCCTCAAGCACACGACCGCCGCCGCGGGCAACTACGCGGAAGCCATCAAGGAGCCCGGCCTTATTAAGGTCGAGGGCTGGTACGAGACGCCGACGGTCCAGCACTGCCACATCGAGAACCACGGCTGCTTCTGCTACGAGGAGAACGGCCGTCTGGTCGTGACCAGCTCCACGCAGATCCCGCACATCATCCGCCGCGTCGTCGGCCAGGCCATCGGCCGCCCGTGGGGCGATATCCGCGTCATCAAGCCGTACATCGGCGGCGGCTTCGGCAACAAGCAGGACGCGCTGTATGAGCCGCTGTGCGCCTGGTGCTGCACGCAGGTGGGCGGCCGCTGTGTCAAGCTCGACTGCTCGCGCGAGGAGACCTTCGTCTCCAACCGTGTCCGCCACGCCATCCGCACGCATATCATCTCGTGGCTGCGCAAAGACGGCACCATCGCCGCCAAGAAGGTCGAATGCTTCTCCAACCAGGGCTCCTACGCCTCTCACGGCCACTCGATCGTGGCAAAGGCGCTGGGCTCGTTCAACCAGCATTATCCCTGCCCCAACTTTGAGGGCGACGCCTATACCGTCTTCACCAACCGGCCCGCAGCCGGCGCCATGCGCGGCTACGGCATGCCGCAGGCCTCGTTCGCCGACGAGAGCCACGCGGAGGAATGCGCAAAGGCCGTCGGCATGACGCCGCTGGCCTACCGCTGGCAGAACCTCATGAAGCCCGGCTACGTCGACGGCTTCTCCAAGAACGAGCTCTATACCGACTCCTACCGCCAGTGTATGGAGAAGGGCATGCAGGCCATCGGCTATGAGGAAAAGGTCAAGGCCTACGCCGATCAGACCGGCCCCATCCGCCGCGGCATCGGCCTTGCGACCTTCTGGTACAATACCGCCGTCTTCCCCATCTCGCTCGAGACCTCGTCCTGCCGTCTGCAGCTGAACCTCGACGGCACGGTCAACCTGCAGGTCGGCGAGACCGAGATCGGCCAGGGCGCGGATACCGCCTACGCGCAGATGTGCGCCGAGATCCTCGGCCTGTCCGACTATAAGAAGGTCCACGTCATCTCCTGTCAGGATACCGACATCACCCCGACGGGCCTCGGCGCCTACGCCTCCCGCCAGACCTTCACCGCAGGCTTCTCCATCCGGCAGACCTCGGAGATGCTCAAAAAGAAGATCCTCGACTACGCCTGTGAGCTCACCCGTCAGGCGACCTACAACATGGACATCATCGACTCCAACATCGTCCGCACGACCGACGGCCGCGTGCTCATGAGCCTGTCCGAGCTGTCCATGACCGCGCAGTATAACCCCGTCCATTCCGAGCATCTGACCGCGGAATCGACGTATACCATCCGCAACAACGCCTATTCCTTCGGCTGCACGTTCGCCGAGGTCGAGGTCGATATCCCGATGTGCAAGGTCAAGCTCCTGAACATCGTGAACGTCCATGACTGCGGCAAGCTCATCAACCCCGCGCTGGCCGAGGCGCAGGTCCACGGCGGCATGTCGATGGGCATCGGCTACGGCCTGTCCGAGCAGCTGCTGTTCGATGAGAAGACCGGCCGGCCGCTCAACAACAACCTGCTCGACTACAAGCTCTCGACCTTCATGGACCATCCGGATCTGGAAGCCGAGTTTGTGGAAAACTACGAGCCGACGTCCGCCTACGGCACCAAGGCGCTGGGCGAACCGCCCGCGTGCTCGCCGGCGCCCGCCATCCGCAACGCCATCTATCAGGCGACCGGCGTCGCCATCGACCAGGCGCCGATCACGCCGCATATCCTCTTCGCGAAATTCACCGAAGCGGGTCTGATCCAGGACTGAGGGAGGTAGCAGAACATGTATGATATGAAAGCGCTCTATGAGGCGCACAGCGTGGAAGAAGCCGTCCGGCTTCGTCTGGAGCATCCGGAAGCGCAGATCATCGCCGGCGGCACCGACGTGCTCGTGCAGATGCGCGAAGGCCGCCGCGCCGGCAAGGAGCTCATCTCCATCCAGAAGGTCGACGAGATCCGCGGCATCTGCATGGACGAGCAGGAGAATATCCGCATCGGCTCGCTCACGACCTTCTCCCACATCACCCATGACCCCATCATCATTGAGAGAATCAACGTGCTGGGCGAAGCCGTCGACATGGTCGGCGGCCCGCAGATCCGCAACGCCGGCACTATCGGCGGCAACACCTGCAACGGCGTGACCTCCGCCGATTCCGCCTCCACGCTCCACGCGTGGGAAGCGATCATCGAGCTTACGGGCGTGAACGGCAAACGCTATCTGCCCATCAAGGACTTCTATATCAAGGCCGGTACGGTCGATATCAATGTTGCCGAGGGCGAGATCCAGACCGCCGTGCTCATCCCGAAGGCCTCCTGGGAAAACACCAAGGGCTTCTACATCAAATACGGCATGCGCAACGCCATGGAGATCGCCACGACCGGCTGCTCCGTCAATGTCCGCCTGTCGGAGGATAAGAAGACCTTCGACCGCGTCCGCATCGCCTACGGCGTCGCGGGCCCGGTGCCCATGCGCGCGCCGAGCGCCGAGGCCGTCGTAAACGGTCAGCCGGTCACGATGGAAAATGTCGAGGCCTTCTCCCGGGCCGTGCTCGAGGACATCAACCCGCGTGACTCCTGGCGTGCCAGCAAGGCGTTCCGGAAGCATATCGCGGTGGAGATGGCCAAGCGGGCCCTCATCGAATCTGTCAAACGCTGCGGAGGTGAGATCTGATGGCACAGTACGCGCTGGTCAAATGCAATATCAACGGCAAGGACGTGGAAAAGATCGTCGACGTCCGCGCAAGTCTGACGGACATGCTCCGCAATGACTTCCGGCTCACGTCCGTCAAGAAGGGCTGCGAGGTCGGCGAGTGCGGCGCATGCACCGCGCTCATCGACGGCGAAGCCATCAACACCTGCCTGTACCTCGCCGTCTGGGCCGAGGGCAAGCACATCATCACGCTTGAGGGCCTCATGAACCCCGACGGCACGATCTCCGATGTCCAGCAGGCATTCATGGACGAAACTGCCATCCAGTGCGGCTTCTGCACGCCCGGCTTCATCCTGACCGCCACAGAGATCGTGAATTCCGGCAAGGAATACACCGACGACGAGCTCCGGAAGCTCCTCTCCGGCCACCTGTGCCGCTGCACGGGCTACCAGAACATCTTCCGCGCCGTCAAAAAAACCATGCTCCGCCGCCTCGGCAAAACCGAAGAAGCGGAAAACGTCCGCTGAAACAACACCCCCGGCGCACCGCGCCGGGGGTCATTTTTTTCGCCGCGCGGCCAAAGGCTCCCCTTCCAGGGGCCGATTCCCCCTATCAGGGGGAAATGTCCCGAA
>OLGD01002573.1_pt1 | contig 20268 bp, 18 predicted proteins | sample 1605311 | NCBI WGS metagenome assembly OLGD01 (sample SAMEA3888917, study PRJEB22519) | human gut metagenome | biome: human gut; feature: human-associated habitat; material: faeces | place: Denmark | collected 2010
AAAGCCTTGAAAATCATGGATTTCCGCAAATATCTCAATTGGTCTTACACTCCATGATCAGTTGACAGATTTTGAATAGAATCTGTCAACTTTTTTTATGTTCCCAACCATGTACGGGATTTATCTTTAAATAAAGAAGGAGGAATTTGGCATGCGAAAATGTTTGCGTTGTGGCATCGAAATGGTGGAAAATGGTTGCCCCGGAGTTGCATCCGGCTGGCCGATAGCGATTGCAAAAGACAGCTTATATGGGAAGAAATTGGGGGAACTTTGTTGTGCGGTCTGCCCCAAATGTGGATATGTCGAGTTTTACATAAAAGATACCGCTGCATTGCAAAAAAATGATAAAAGACATCTTTCCTGTCATTGGAGCTCAAACGGCGGAAGCCTGTGGCACGGGCGGCGGCCGTCCCGGCGCGCATAGAACCGGAGGGCGGGGCGGACACTAACGACAGATATCTGTGGAGAGGGACGGCATGAAACTGATCTTGAGCGACAGGCCCTTACCGATCGATTGCGACCGCCTGGGGCGCGCCGACGTGACCTACATCGACCTGTCGGCGCTGAAGATTGCAAACTGCACCGGCTGTTACGGCTGCTGGACAAGGACGCCCGGAAAATGCGTCATCCGGGACGATGCGGTGTCGGTGTATCCCGTAATTGCAAAGAGCGATACGCTGCTCTATGTCAGCAGGATCCGATATGGCGGATATGACACGATCATGAAGACGATGCTCGAGCGCGCCATTCCCGTGCAGCAGGCGTTCATCCGCCTGGTGGACGGAGAGACACACCATGTGCAGCGCGCGGTGGCGCCTAAAAAGGCGACCATTATCGGGTATGGCGATGCGGGCGCGGAAGAAAGGGACGTGTTTCAAAAACTGGTCGCCAGAAACGCGCGCAATATGAATTTTGAAAGCTACAGGGTCGTGTTTACAACCGAATCGGAACTGGAACAAACTGTCGCGTACGAGGTGGGAAAATGGGCGGCATCCTCATTCTAAATGGAAGCCCGCGGGCGGCAAGGTCCAATTCCAAACGCTATGCGGCGATGCTGGAAGAGCGCTGCGGTTGTGAGACGGCGTATTTTCCCATATCGAAAACCAACCATCAGGCGCTTTGCGGCAAACTGGGGGAGGTCTCGGACGTGGTGCTCGTCTTTCCCCTGTATGCGGACGGCATTCCCGTCACGCTGTTAAACTTTTTGAAAGCGCTGGAACGGCATCCCCCCAAGCACAGGCCGACGGTGTCCGTGCTCATTAACTGCGGCTTTCTGGAGTGCCGGCAGAACGACGTGGCGGTGGAGATGGTCCGCCTGTTTTGCCGGCAAAACGGGTATCGATTCGGCTCCGTGCTGAAGATCGGCAGCGGAGAAGCCATCTGGGACACGCCGTTTCGCCTGCTCGTCGCGCGAAAGATCCGGCGGTTTGCGACCTCCCTCATGCGCGGGGCATACGGCACATGGCAGGTCACCATGCCGCTTTCTCCGCGGCTGTTCCTCCGTGCGTCCACGGCGTACTGGACGAAGTACGGCGAGCGCAACGGCGTGACCAGGGCGCAGATGGAGACGATGGAAATCGAAGGGCAAGCGGGCGGCGGCCGGTGAAGCGGGCGCGTTGATCAGCCCGGGACGGTTGGCGCCGGGACGGCGGCTCCGGCCTGCCTGGCCGCGCCTCCGCGTGAGCGGGGGAACGGTCAGGCTTGCTATTTTTGGCACAATGCGGTATGCTTGGCATGTGAAATGAAACGTCAGCTTGTTCCGCTCGTTTTGTTACAATTCTGGGGCGCCGGCAAGGACGCCCGCTTTCCTGAGAGGTGCGCATGAATATTCACGAAGTGGCCGAGGCGGCGGGCGTATCCGTTGCGACGGTATCCCGCGTGATCAACCATCCGGAAATCGTTGCGGAAAAGACGCGGGAGCGGGTGCTGGCCGTGCTCAAGCGGACGAGCTATGTGCCGAACGCGGAGCCCAGGGCCAAACGCCAACGCAAGAAACACGCCATCGCGCTGATCCTGCCCTCGCTCATGGAATATCCCAATGTCCTCGCGGGCGTGCGCGCCATTGCCGGGATGAAGAACTGCGGGGTGCAGCTGTGCGTGACCGGATATGACGAGGCGGATGTGGCGCGGAACGTGCGCGCGCTGGTCGCGCAGCAGGTGGACGGCGTCATCCTGGCGGCCGACAGCGGCGCGGAGACGGCGGGGGCCAAACTGCGCGAGGCCGGCGTTCCTACCGTTTATATAGGAGGACGCCGCGCATCGGACGATGAAACCATGTGTTACATCAACTATCTGGAGAGCGCGCAGAAGCTGGCGCAGTATGCGGTGGATACGGGAAACGCATCGGCGCTGCTGCTGCTCGACGAGCAGGATTCGGATGTCAAACAGAGCCTGTGGGAGGGGTTTCGCCAGGCCTGGCTTGCGGCAGGGCGGCCGGAGGAAGCGCTGGCGCGGGTCGCGTGCGAGCCGTGTGTGCAGGGCGGCTATCTGGCGGCGCGCGATATGCTGGAGGACGGGGCGCCGGCGCTGGTGGTGGCGCAATATGACGTCATGGCCGCCGGCGTGTTGAAGGCGGCGGCGGAGCGGCGGGTGGCGGTGCCGCGGCAGCTGCACGTCATCGGGTTCCACGACGGCCCGGTTTCGACGGCGTTGCAGCCGGAATTGACCAGCGTGGAACAGCCGACGTACCGGCTTGGCATCGCCGCTGCGCGCTGGCTGTTCGATATCTTGGAGGACCAGGAGTATTTTGACATTGAAGCGCAGGAGATCGTGTTAAAGGGGCGGCTGCGGATCCGCCGGTCCTGCGGCAACCGCAAGACGATCTACGAACTGTTTGAATAGGAGGATGCGACATGGCAAAGCCGGTTCCTTACATGGGTCTGCCGTTGAAAAACCCCGTGATCGCCGCGGCGGGGCCCTGGTCGTGCGACCACGCGGCGATCCAGCGCGCGATCGATGCGGGCGCTGGCGCGGTCGTGACGGAGACGATTACGCTGGAGGGCAGCGGCATCATCTATCCGCGCATCTATGCGCGCGACGGCGAGATGCTCAACACGACCCTCTACAGCGCCATCCCGCTGGAAGCCTGGGAGGAGGAGCTCGCCCAAATAGACAGGCGGGACAGCTTTGTGATCTGCAACATCCGCGGCAGCACGCCGTCGGAACTGTCCCACATCGCCACGCACATGGAGCGGTGGGGGGCGGACGGGCTGGAGCTTTGCCCGTTTACGCCCATCGGCGCCAAGCTGGAGAACGTGCGGACCAACCCCGAAGAGATATACGAAATGCTGCGCCGCGTCTGCGACGCGGTGGACATTCCCGTTTCGGTGCGGCTGCCCGGCCACCTGGCCTGTACGCGCGCGTTCGTGCGGGCGGTGGAGCGGGCGGGAGCCAGGGCGATCTGTACGAGCGAAACGTTCCAGGCGCTCTGGGGCGTGGATCTGGAGCGCCGCGCATCGCGCGTGCCGACGTTTGGCGGGTACAGCGGGACGCACCTGTTGCCGGTCACGCAGGCGACGGTGGCCATGCTGTCCCAGCTGACGGGCTGCGAGATCTCGGCCATGGGCGGCATCACGGGCTTTTCGTCGGCGCTGGAGTGCATGATGCTCGGGGCGTCCACCGTCCAGATCGGCTCGGCGATCCTGCTGGGCGGGTATGACGTCATCGGCCAGATCGTGTCGGGGGCAGACGGCTGGATGCGGGCGCACGGCCTGTCGGACTATGCGGAGATCGTCGGCGCCGCGCTGCCGACGCTGTCTACGTTTGAGGAGCTGTACCCCGTGCCGATGGTCGCCGCCGTGCGGCCGGGCGCAGATGCGGCGGGGCTGCCGGCGCAGCGCCTCGCAGATTGCCGCCGCGCGTGCCTGCGGGAAGCGATTGGCGCCGAGATGGCGGTGGACGCCGCCCGCTGCAATGGGTGCGGGCTGTGCGTTTCGCTGCTGCCGGAACTTTATGAAATGAAAAAGAAAAAAATGAAACGCTGAAAAATTTTTAGGGAGCGATGCAAATTTCTCATTGCATCGCTCCTTTTTGATGCGCTCGACCGGTAGTGCAGAGAAGGTATATTTGACATAATAGGAAGAAAACGCCGGGAATCCCGCCGTTTTTCGTGTTTTTATGTGCAAAAAAGAGGATTGATTCTTCAACAATATGTCAAAAATGAATGAAAATATCGTGAAATTTATATTGACTTTTTCATTTCATATTGCTATGATTTTCATGAACAAAGGACGGAATTTCAGCTCTCTTGCGTCGGTCGCCAGTTTCTTCCAGAATCAGCTTTATACTGCCTTCTCACCCGGAGCGGGATTCCGATACAAGCGGTTGTGCCGGCGAGGGAACTCGCTGTGGATATACAAAACGAGGAAAGGATGGCTTTTCACATGAAAAAGATTCCGGTTGGCTATGGGCTCAACGAATGCCCCCCGATCAAGGAGACGATTCCGCTCAGCCTGCAACACATTCTCATCCTGATTTTCAACGTCCTGCCGGTGCCGCTGCTCATCGGGGGCGGCGTCGGGCTCAGCACGGCGGAGATCACGATCCTGGTCGCTGGCTGCCTGCTCGTCACCGGTATTGCCACCGTCGTCCAGTCGCTGGGCGTGGGGCCGATCGGGGCGCGGCTGCCCATCTGCCTGGAGAACAGCTTTGTGTTCGTCGCTCCCGGCATTGCGCTGGGCATGCAGTACGGCCTGGACGCGTTTACGGGCGCCTGCCTGGTGGGCAGCGTGGTGACGGTGGTGCTTTGGGCGGCGTTCCACAAGCAGCTTTCCAACCTGTTTAAGCCGTATATCACCGGCGCGGTCGTCATGGCGCTCGGCCTGAGCCTGTTCAGCGTGGGCATCGACTATTGCGCCGGCGGTTCTGGCGCGGCGGACTATGGCGACCCGATCAACCTGATGCTGGCGTTCGGCACGATCCTCATCATGCTGGTGCTCAATCATTATGGGCGGAAGAACTTCCTGTCCAAGGCGTCCCCGCTCATCGCAATCCTGGTCATGTCGGCCGTGGCGGCGATGTTTGGCAAGCTGGACCTGTCGTCCATCGCTTCGGAGAGCTGGGTGCGCGTGCCGCAGCCGCTGCACTTTGGCATCCGGTTTGAACTGGGGCCGATCATCACGATTTCGGTGCTGTCGTTCATCGCGCTGGTCGAGCTGATGGGCGACCAGGCGTCCGCCGCCATGCTGACGCAGAACCGGCTGCCCTCCGACAAGGAGTCCCGCGGCGGTATCCTGGCGCAGGGCGTGACGAGCATCCTCTCGTCGCTGTTCAACATGGTGCCGACGATCTCCGGCAGCGCCAACATCGGCTTGTGCGGCCTGAGCGGCGTGTCGAGCCGGTTCGTGATCGCGATTACGGGCGGCGTCGTGGTGCTGTGCAGCCTCTGCCCGAAGCTCTGCGCCGTGTTTGCGGCCATCCCCTCGCCGGTGCTGGGCGGCGTTGCCCTGTCGGCGTTTGGCACGATCCTGCTGTCCGGCATGAACGTGATCCGCAGCAGCAAGCTGACGACGCGGACGACGACGATCGTGGGCGTGTCGCTGGCGATTGGCGTGGGATTCAGCATGGTGTCCGGCGCGCTGGCGGCGTTCCCGTTCTGGGCGTCCACGATGCTGAGCGGCGTGCCCGGCACGGCGATCACCGCGATCGTGCTGAGCCTGATCCTGCGTGAGAAGAAGGACGAAGCGGCTGACGAAGAAGCCTGACCGCAAACCGCACCCGGACGGCCAAAAACCGCCCGGGTGCGACGGATCCATCCGCATATGAAAGGAAAGAAGTCCATGAAAACGACACTGTTTCAAAACGCCGACTGGATCATCACGATGGACGATGCCCGCGCGCGGCTGCGCAATGCGGACCTGCTCGTCAGCGGGAACGAGATCCTGGCGATTGGCAAGGGCCTGGCAGAGCAATACCGCGGCCGGCTGACCATCGACGAGACGATCGACGCGCGCGGGAAGCTGTTGCTGCCGGGGTTTGTCAACGCGCATCACCACACCTGGCAATCCCTGATCCGCAACATCAAGGCGACGCAGGGCATGGCGCTCGAGCCGTGGCTCAAGGTCATGTATGAGGTCTACAAGGATCTCAGCCCGGAAGTGGCGCGCGCCGGCATCTATGTCAGCCTGGGCGATTGCATGAAGACGGGCTGCACCACGTCCAACGACCTCTGGTATCCGCACCCGGTCGGCGTGCCCAAGCTGATGGACGCGGAGATCGAGGCGGCCCGCGAGATCGGCATCCGGTTTCACCCCGTGCGCGCCTACCATTCCGTGACGAGCGACATCGTGCCGCCGGAGGTGGTGGACACCACGGAGGGCGTCATGGCCGACGCGGAGCGGCTGATCCGGCTGTATCACGACCGCTCGCGCTTTTCCATGTGCCGCGTCGGCATCGGGCCGAGCATTGCGCAGTATGAAACGGAGGAGATCCTCCGCGCCACGGTGGACCTGGCGGAGCGGCTGGACGTGATGGTGCACGGGCACCTTGCCGAAAGCCGGTATGAGACGGAGTATACCATCGAAACCTTTGGCTGCCGTCCGGCGGAATGGTTCCGTCGCCAGGGGCTGCTGGGCAACCGCTTCTATTATGCGCACTGCATCCATCTGGACGACCGCGACGTGCAGCTGCTGGCCGAAACGGGAACGGGCGTCGCCAGCTGCCCCATTTCCAACATGTACCTGAGCTCCGGCGCATGCCGCATCCCCGACCTGCTGCGGGCGGGCGTCAGGCGGATCGGCCTGGGCGTGGACGGCGCGGCGAGCAGCAACTCTTCCAACATGATGGAGGAGATCCGCGTGGCGTATCTGCTGAACCGCCTGAGCTGGGGCGACAATTCCTGCGGCGCGGAAGACATCCTGTATATGGCCACGGCCGGCGGTGCGCGGGCGCTGGGCCGGGACGACATCGGCCAGCTGGCGCCGGGCATGGCGGCGGACATCGCCATGCTGGATTGGAACCAGCTCCAGTATGCGGGCGGTTGCAACGATCCGGTCGACTGCATCGTCATCAGCGGCGATGCGCGCATGGTCGATCTGGTCATGGTCAACGGCACGGTCACGGTACGGCAGGGCCGGCTGACGCTGGTGGACGAGGCGGCCAAGCGCGACTATGCCAATCGCGTCGGCCGCGAGCTGCTGACCAAGGCGTCGGTACGCATCCCCGGCCTGCAGGCCGACCTCTGTTAAACGAAAGCTGCGCCGGGTTGACTTCTCCCGGCGTGGAGAACTTCCAAAAAGCGCCCCCCGGCAGCTGCCGGGGGCGCTTTTTTGCAAGGCGGGGGTGCAGGGCCGGGGAGGTCGCCGCCGGCGCCGCCGCACGGCGGGGCGCGCGATTGCCCCCTGTTGCGCGGGGCGCGGGTGTGGTACACTGTGGGTGTGAGCGCCCCTGCGGCGGGGCGGCGGAAAGCGCGCATCCCCCGCGGCGGGCGGGGCGCACACAGGGGAAAAGAACGCCATCGACGCGCCAGGTTGCGCACGCCCACGGCGGGGCGGCGGGCAGCAGGGCGCGCGGACGGGAGGAAGCGGATGTACCGGGTTTTGATCGTGGAGGACGACCCCGTGATCGCGGGGGCGATGGAGGAACTGATGGAGCAGTGGGCGCTTGCGCCGCGGCGCGTGCGCAACTTCCGGGACGTGCTGGCCGAGTTTACGGCGTATGACCCGCACCTCGTGGTGCTCGACATCGCGCTGCCGTTTTTCAACGGCTATCACTGGTGCAGCGAGATCCGCAGGCGCTCCCGCGTGCCGATCCTGTTTCTCTCCTCGGCGTCGGACAACATGAACATCGTCATGGCGATGAACCTGGGCGCGGACGACTTCATTGCAAAGCCGTTCGATCAGGCCGTGCTGATGGCCAAGTTGCAGGCGCTGCTGCGCCGCGCATACGACTTTGCGGCCGCGCCGCCGGCGCTGGAGTACCGCGGGGCACGGCTCGACACGGGGGCGCAGGCGCTCGCCTATGCGGGGCGAACCGTGGCGCTGACCCGGAACGAGTACCGCATCCTGCTCGTGCTCATGGAGAACTGCGGCAAGGTGGTCAGCCGCGAGCGGCTGATGGAGCGGCTCTGGGAGACGGACAGCTTTGTGGACGACAACACGCTGACGGTCAACGTCAACCGCCTGCGCAGGAAGCTGGAGGCGGCGGGGCTGACCGATTTTATCGCCACCAAAATCGGCGTGGGGTACCTGATCCCCTGAAAGGAGGCGGACATGCGCTTTTTTTGCCGGTATCTGAAGCAGCGCAGGCGCGGCCTGCTGTTTGCGCTGCTGTGCGCCGCCATTTTTTCCGGCACGTTCCTGCTCTATGACGTGCCGCTCTTTGCCGTGCTGTACCCGGCCGGCCTTTGCCTGGTGCTGGGCGCGCCGGTCCTGGCGGCGGACGTGCGCCGCGCGCGGGAGCGGCATCGCCGCCTCGAGGTGCTGCGCCGGCAGCCGGCCGCGCTGATGGAGGGGTTCCCGCAGGACGGCACGCAGGAGGCGGAGGACTATCAGGCGGTCATCGCCGCGCTGCGGCGGGAGCAGGCGCAGCTCAAGGCGGACATGGGCCGGCGCTATCGCGATATGGTGGACTACTATACCATCTGGGCGCACCAGATCAAGACGCCCATCGCCGCCATGCGGCTGATCCTGCGCAACGAGGACACCGCGACGGGACGCCAGCTGACGGAGGAGCTGCAGCGCGTCGAGCGGTATGTGGAGATGGTCATGGCCTTCCTCCGGCTGGGTTCCGACACGCACGACTATGTGTTCCGCGAGCAGGCGCTCGACCCGATCGTGCGGGAAGCGGTCAAAAAGTTTGCGGGGCAGTTCATCCGCAAAAAGTTGCGCCTGTGCTATGAGCCGTTGCCCGGACGGGTGCTCACCGATGAAAAGTGGCTCGCGTTCGTCGTGGAGCAGGTGCTCTCCAACGCCGTCAAGTACACCGAGGACGGGGGCACGGTCGCGATCGCCCTGGAGCCGCCGATGACGCTGTGCATCCGGGACACGGGCATCGGCATCGCGCCGGAGGACCTGCCGCGCGTGTTTGAAAAGAGCTATACCGGGTACAATGGACGCAGCGACAAAAAGGCGAGCGGCCTTGGGCTGTACCTGTGCCGGCGCATCTGCGACGGGCTGGGCCACGCGATCGACCTCCGCTCGTCGCCGGGCGGCGGCACGGTGGTGCGCATCCGGCTGGCGCACGACGAGCTGCCCGTGGAATGACGCCTTACAAAACTGTAAGGCGGCCGGAGGGGAATGTAAGCCGGATCGATGGCGGCGCATCCCCTCTTTTTGGTACACTGGCTGCACCAAAGCGAAGGAGCAGACGCCAATATGAGTATTTTGGAAGTCGACGCGGTACAGAAGACCTATGTTACGCGGCTGGGCGGCGCCCAGGTGCGCGCGCTGACGAACGTGAGTTTTCAGGTGGAGGAGGGCGAGTATGTCGCCATCATGGGCGAGTCCGGCTCCGGCAAGACCACGCTGCTGAACATCCTGGCCGCGCTGGACCGGCCCACGGCGGGCAGCGTGCGGCTGGACGGGCGCGACCTGGCCACCATCCCCGAGGCGGACGTGGCGGCCTTCCGGCGCGACCACCTCGGGTTTGTGTTCCAGGAGTTCAACCTGCTGGACACGTTTTCCATCGAGGACAACATCTATTTGCCGCTGGTGCTCGCGGGCAAGACGCCGCAGGAGATGCGCCAGCGCATTGCGCCGCTTTCCCGGGAGCTCGGGATTGCGGACATCCTGAAAAAGTATCCGTACGAGGTCTCCGGCGGGCAGAAACAGCGGGCGGCCATCGCGCGCGCGCTGATCCCCGGCCCGCGGCTGCTGCTGGCGGACGAGCCGACCGGCGCGCTGGACTCCCGCGCGACGGACGAGCTGCTGCGCCTGTTCGGCCGGATCCACCGGGGCGGGCAGACGATCCTCATGGTGACGCACTCCGTGCGGGCGGCGAGCCACGCCGGGCGCGTGCTGTTCATCAAGGACGGGGAGGTGTACCACCAGCTGTACCGCGGGCAGAGCACCGAAACGGAGCTGTACCAGAAGATCTCCGACACGCTGACCATGCTGGCGACGGGCGGTGAGGGCAGATGAAGCGGGGCGTCTACCGGACGCTGGCGTGGACCGGCGTCCGCAACAACCGGAAGCTGTACGTGCCGTATCTGCTGACGTGCACGGGCATGGTCATGATGTGCTATATCATGTCGTTCCTCGGCGCCAACCCGGCCATTGCCGAGATGCGCGGCGGCGACACGATGCAGTCGATCCTGGGGCTGGGGTTCGGCGTGCTGGCGGTATTCTCGGTCATCTTCCTGTTCTATACCAATTCGTTCCTGATCCGAAGGCGGACGAAGGAATTCGGCCTGTACAACATCCTGGGGCTCGGCAAGCGGCACCTGGCGCTCGTGCTGCTGCTGGAGACGGGGGCCATCGCCGCGGTCACGCTGTGCGCCGGGCTGGCGCTCGGCATCGTGTTTTCCAAGCTGGCCGAGCTCATGCTGGTAAAGCTGATGGAGGGGACGCCCACGGCCCTGTTCGAGGTGGGGCTCGAAAGTGCCGTGCGGACGGCGCTGCTGTTTGCCTTCATCCACGCGCTGATCTATGGCAACGCGCTGCGCCGCATCCGCGTGGCAAACCCGGTGGAGCTGCTGCACAGTGAACGCGCGGGCGAAAAGCCGCCAAAGGCCAACTGGTTGCCGGCGCTGCTCGGCGTGGCGCTGCTGGGCACGGCGTATTACCTTGCGGTGTCCATCCGGGACCCCGTGGCCGCGCTCGTGGTGTTCTTCTTTGCGGTGGTCATGGTGGTGGCCGCCACGTACCTGCTGTTCATCTCCGGCTCCGTGACGCTCTGCCGGCTGCTGCAGAAGAACCGGCGCTATTATTACAAGACCAACCACTTCGTGTCCGTCTCCTCCATGGCCTACCGCATGAAGCGCAACGGGGCGGGGCTCGCGTCGATCTGCATCCTGTGCACGATGGTGCTCGTCATGGTGTCGTCGACCGTGTGCCTGTACTTTGGGGCGGAGGGCAGCCTGCGCACCCGCTACGCGCGGCAGTTCAACCTCGACGTCATCGTGGACACCGTAGAGGAGCTGCAGTCCGGCTGGACGCAGGCCGTGCGCGGCGCGGCGGCGGACACGGCCGGGGCGCGCGGCCTGGCGGCGGAGAACGAGCTGGACTACCGCGTGGCGGCGTTCGGCGCGCCGCTGCGCGACGGGCGGCTCGTGACGGACGGCAGCACGGACGCCATCGCGGACATGTGGCAGGTGTTCCTCGTGCCGCTCGACGACTATAACCGCCTGGCCGGGCGGGAAGTGTCGCTCTCCGGCGGCGAAGTGCTGCTGTGCGCCACCAAGGGCATGGCGTATCCGGCGGATACCCTGCAAATCGGGGACGGGGCGCCGCTCGCGGTCAGGGAGCGGGTGGAGCCGTTTGTGAGCAATGCGATCGACGCGATGCAGATCGTCCCGTCGCTGTACGTCGTCGTGCCGGACTTTGCCCGCGCGGTGCGGCAGCTGGAGGACGGCGCCGCGGACCTGCAGGTGGCGCTGCACTGGTACTATGCCTTTGACCTGCCGTGCGGGGACGAGGCGCAGCGCGAGGTGGACGCGGCGCTTGTGGAGGCGCTCGAAACGGTGAAGCAGGCCGCGCAGCAGGAGGGCAATTTTTACGTGGGCCTTGAGAGCCGGGCGGTGCAGCGGGCCAATTTCCTCGGCCTGTACGGCGGGCTGCTGTATCTCGGGGTGCTGCTCGGCATCGTGTTCCTCGCCGCCGCAGTGCTGATCATCTACTACAAGCAGGTGTCGGAGGGCTATGAGGACCAGGCGCGGTTCGGCATCTTGCAGCAGGTGGGCATGACCCGGCGCGAGATCCGCAGGAGCGTCAACTCGCAGCTGCTTACCGTGTTCTTCCTGCCGCTGGTCACCGCGGGCGTGCACCTTTCGTTCGCGTTCCCGATGATCCAGAAGATGCTCCTGCTGTTCGGCCTCGCGGACGTGTCGCTGCTCATCGTGATCACGGCGTGCTGTTACCTGGTGTTTGCGCTGTTTTACATGGCGGTCTACCGGGCGACGTCCCGCGCCTATGTGGCCATCGTCAGCGACGCGAAGAGGACGGCGGGATGATCGCGCGCGCCGCGGGGGCGCTCGGCCGGCTGGCGCTCTGGCTCGGGGTGGCCGTCGTGACGGCGGTCGCCCTTGCGGCCATGGGGCTGCTGTACCTGTTTCTCACCGGCGCGGGCGCGGTGCTGGACCGGCTCACGGCGTGCCTGGAGCGGACGCGCGGCCAAGCGCCCGCCGCCCGGCTTGACAAGACGCAAAACCAGCCGATATAATGGGACATACCGCGGCCGGAAACGGCCGCTATGCGTCTCATGCGGCTGCCCATACCGGGGGCGCATGGCGGGAGGAGGCCGAGCACCATGAAGATCACGGTCGTGGGAACGGGCTACGTCGGTTTGATTGCGGGCGTCTGCTTTGCGGACTTTGGCAACGACGTCCTGTGCGTGGAAAACAATGCGGACAAGCTGGCCGCGCTGCGGCGCGGCGAGTGCCCGATCTATGAACCCGGCGTGAACGAGCTGCTTCGCCGTAACATGGCGGAGGAGCGGATCCATTTTACCGGCGACATGCGGGAGGGCGTCGCCTTTGGCGAGCTCATCTTCATCACGGTGGGCACGCCGGAGGACGCCGAAGGGAACGCCGATCTGCGCTATGTGTTTGAGACGGCCGCCGCCATCGGCGACTGGATCGACGGGTACCGGCTCGTCGTGGACAAGTCCACCGTGCCGGTCGGCACTTCGCGCGAGGTTGGGCGGATCATCCGGGAGCGCATGGCGGCGCGCGGCGTGTCGCACCCGTTCGACGTGGCGTCCAACCCGGAGTTTTTGCGCGAGGGCAAGTCGGTGTCCGACTTTTTGAACCCGGACCGCATTGTGCTCGGCGTCGGTTCCGCCCGCGCAGAGCGGCTGCTGCGGGAGCTGTACCAGGTGTTTGTACACTCCAACAAGCCCATGATCGTCACGACGCCGGAGACGGCGGAGATGATCAAATACGTGACCAATTCGTTTCTTGCGACGAAAATTGCATTCATCAACGAGGTGGCCAACCTCTGCGAGCAGGTGGGAGCGAACGTGCTGGAGGTGGCGCGCACGCTCGGCATGGACGGGCGCATCTCGCCCAAATACCTGCATCCCGGCCCGGGCTATGGCGGCTCGTGTTTTCCCAAGGATACCAAGGCGATCGCGCGGACGGCGCGGCAATACGGGGTGCAGCTGTCGATCGTGGAGAGCGCCATCGCGGCCAACGAGCAGCAAAAGCGCTTTGCGGCCGCCAAGATCGAGCGGCACATGCCGGAGGGCGGCGTGCTGGCGGTGCTGGGGCTGTCGTTCAAGCCGGAGACGGACGACGTGCGCGAATCCCCCGCCGTGGACATCCTGCGCCAGCTGGCCGGTACCGGCAGGTTCCGGTTCCGCCTGTACGACCCGCAGGCCATGGACAACGCGCGCCTGGCGCTTGCCGGTCTGCCGGGCATGACCTGGTGCAGGACGCGGGACGAGGCGCTCTCCAGGGCGGACGCGGCGGCGATCGTCACCGAGTGGGCGCAGTTCCGCAGCCTCGACTTTGACCGGCTCGCCCGGCTGATGCGCGGGCGGCTGCTGTTTGATTTCCGGAACATCTATTGCCGTGCCGATGCGGAGCAGAAGGGCTTTACCTATGTGGGCACGGGGGTATGAGCTGATGCGATAAGGATCGGCGAGAACGGGACAGGGAAGGCCCCGCCGCGCGGTAGCGCGGCGGGGCCTTTTGTCGCTGGAAGGGGAGGCACGTTACGCCTGCTGTTCGGGCGCCGGCTGCGCATCGGAAGACGGCGCGGGCGCGTCGCCGCCGGCGCCGGCTGCCCGGCGCTGCCGAGCGGCAGGCGGATCTCTGCGCGGAACAGGTCGCCGTCGGGCAGGATCGTAAGCGTGCCGTGCTGCAGCTGGACGAGGCTGCTCGCGATCGACAGGCCGAGCCCGCTGCCCTCCGCGTGGCGGGAGGCGTCGCCGCGCACGAAGCGCTCCATCAGCTCCTCGCCGCGCATGTCGAGCGGTTCGCGCGAGATGTTGCGCAGCGTCAGCGTGGCGCAGTCCGTGCCGGCCGCCGCGTCGAGGTAGACGCGCGTGCCGGGCAGGGCGTATTTGACGGCGTTGCCGAGCAGGTTGTCGAACACGCGCCAGAGCAGCCGCCCGTCCGCAAGCACCACGAGCGGGCGCTCCGGCAGGTGCAGCACGGGCGTGAGCTGCGCGGCGGCAAAGCGGTCGCCGTATTCGGCGGCGCACTGGCGCAGCAGTTCCGCCGCGTCCACGGGCGCCAGCTGCACGTGCAGCGCGCCGCTGGACGCCTTGGACGCCTCCACCACGTCCTCCGTCAGCTTTTTGAGCCGCTGCGCCTGCCGGTCGAGCACGGCCACGTAGCCCTCCGCCGTCCCGTTGTGCAGGTCCTCCTTCTTGAGCAGCTCCACATAGTTGACGATGGAGGTAAGCGGGGTCTTGAGGTCGTGCGAGACGTTCGTGATGAGGTCGGTCTTCATCCGCTCGGACTTCATGCGCTCCTCCAGCGCGCGCTGCGCGCCCTCGCTCACGCGGCCCAAGTCCTCCGCCAGCGTGCGCACGCCGCGCGGCATGCCCTTTGTCTCGACGCGGCAGACCAGGTCGCCCCCGGCGAGCTTCTGCGCGCCGCGCCGCAGCCGGTCGAACCCCACCGCATAGCGGCAAAGCAGCAGCGCCCCCGCCGCCGAGAGCAGCAGGTACAGCAGCAGATAGAGGTCGCTGGAATAGAACGCCTCGTTGATCAGCACCACGGACAGCAGCACATAGCCGCCGCAGGCGAGCAGCAGCTTCCACACCAGCGGCAGGCCGTGCAGCACGGCCGACACGCCGCTCCATGCGCTGCGCGCGCCGCGCAGGAGGCAGCGCAGCGCCCGGTAGACGAGCATGGACGAGAGCCAGGTGCGCGTCTTGACCCGCACGGCCGTGCTCATGGACACGAGCAGGAACAGCAGCAGCAGCCCCGCGGCGCCGCCGCAGAAGAAGAGCAGGTATGGGATCAGCGAGCTGAGCACCCGGCCGCCCACCGCCGCGTAAAACTGGATCGTGTTGATCAGAAAGCCGCACCCAAGCCCCAGCGCCGCCGAGAGCACGTAAAACACGTCCGTCGGGATGCGGTCGACCCAGCCGCGCCGTACCTGCTCCTCGCCGGGGCGGTGGCCGGCGGCGGACAGCAGGAACACATACAGCAGCGCGCACAGCAGCAGCTGCACAAGGCACAGCACCGGCAGCGCAAAGCGCAGGCGCAGCAGCCGCTCGTGCAGCGGCTGGAGGAGCGAAAAGGCGTCCGGCGCGGTGAGCGCGGGGTCGAGATACAGCTCCAGCGTGCAGGAAAAATAGGCGAGTTCTTCGTCGCCGGACGGCGCGCCCGTGTCCGCCGTGCCGTAGTCGGTCTGCGTGGCGGCGTCCGTCTGGACGGGGCTCGTGGCCTGTACGCCTATACCCTCCGTGTCGGTTTCGGCCTCCGCCGGCGCGGCCTCCCCGTCCGGCTCGGGCGTGGGGGCCAGGTCGGCGGTGGGCGTGTCGGCGGTGGGCGTGTTCGCGGGCGGCGCGGTCTTCACCGGCTCGCTCTCCGGCTGGTAGGAGAAGCTGTGGTGCGTCGTGGACAGCGCCGTCAGGCCGGACACGTCCGCCGCGCCGTAGAGCAACGCCCCGGTTTCGTCCAGGATGCGCGCGCGCAGGTTGGTGTACGCCGGGTCAAACAGCGTGTCGAGCTGCGACCTGGCGTCGTCGCCAAGGAGCAGTGGCGTGCCGGCGTCCTTGACCGGGTCCGGCGCGCCGGGGACCAGTTCGAGCAGGGAAGAGCGCGCGGCGCTGGCGTAATAGCTGGCCAGCCGCCGGCACAGGCTCGACTCGGCAAAGGGCACGGGCCGGTCGTACGCGCCGTTGCTCGAGAGGTAAAGCGTGCCCAGCCCGCTGATGACGGCGCCGCCGAGCAGCAGCAGGAACAGCACGATGGCGGCGGCCTTGGCCGCGGTGGAGGCGATGAGGCGTTTCATGGGAGTCCCTCCTCAATGGCATGGTTTTCCCAGGGAAGCGGAAGGCACGGCGGGGCGGTTCAGGGGCGCTCCATGCGGTACCCCTGGCCCCAGACGACCTTCAGATAGCGCGGGTCGGCCGGGTTGATCTCGATCTTTTCGCGCAGGTGCCGGATGTGCACGGGCACGGTGTTTTCCGCGCCGTAGGCCGGGCCGCTCCACGCCGCCTCGTAGATCTGGCGGGAGGAGTACACGCGGCCGGGGTGCTCCATGAGCAGCTTCAGGATGTTGTACTCGATGGGCGTGAGCGAAACCGGCTCGCCGTCCACCGTCACGGCCTTGGCCGCGTCGTCCAGCTCGATGCCGCCGATCACGAGCCGCTCCGGCCGCTCCGCGATCGCGCCGAGGCGCGTGTAGCGCCGCAGCTGCGACTTGACGCGCGCCATGAGCTCCATCGGGTTGAAGGGCTTGGTCACGTAGTCGTCCGCGCCCACGGTCAGCCCCAGCACCTTGTCGCTGTCCTCGCTCTTGGCGGTCAGCAGGATGATGGGGAAGTTGTGCGTTTCGCGCAGGCGCAGCGTGGCGGCGATGCCGTCGAGCCCGGGCATCATGACGTCCAGCAGCAGCAGGTGCACGTCGTTCTTTTCGGCCAGTTGCAGCGCCTCGGTGCCGTTTTTGGCCAGCAGCGTGCGATAGCCCTCCGCGCGCAGGTAGATGTCGAGCGCGGCGACGATGTCCGGGTCGTCGTCGCAGATCAGGATCGTGTAAGTTTCGGCCATGTCCGTCCCTCCCAAGGATAGTTTGAGGATACTGCCCGCCGGATTATGAAAAAAGGGGTGAAATCCTTAAGAATCGCTTAACGTCCAGTCCATGAATTCGCCGCCGGCCTCGAAGTGCTGTTTGCCGCCGTGTGTGCCGGAGAAATAGAACGCGTCGCCGCTCTCCACGAGGCGCAGCTCCATCTCCTGCTCCGGGCGGATCTCCGCCGCATAGTTGATGTGCAGCCGCCGGAGGCAGCGGCGCGAGAGCAGCGCGGCGCCCAGCGCGTCGCATAGCCAGTCGGCATAGCGGGTGTTGTTCACGTGCCCGTTCACGTCCAGGTCGGTGTAGGCCGGCATGCGCGCCATGCGCCGTTCCTCTCCCGCCGGGTGCGGCACCGTGCGCGGCAGGGGCAGCGGCGGGACGAGGTCGGCGTTGTCCGGCAGCGTCGACGCGACGGCCTGCGAGACGACCATGTGCCGCTCTGCGCGCTCGAGCAGCACCCAGAGCGTGCCGGCGCAGCCGAGCTCCGTCCCGTCCAAACCGGTGAACCGGTAATAGCGCGGGTAAAACCCGTGGCGGCCGGGCATCGGGAACGTCTCGACCGTCACCCGCTCGCCGATGAGCGGATACCGGTGCATGAGGATCTCCGCACGGGAGATGACCCACACGATGTTGTCCTTGAGCAGCCGGTCGCGGCCGCAGCCCAGCAGCTGCGCGTGCGTGCCGGCCGTCTCCTGCATGGCCTCGAGAATCGCGCTCGGTCGCCAGCGGCCCTGCATGTCGCAGGTGCAGGTGCGCAGCAGCAGGTCTTCGCGGTAGGTCTTCAGCATGGCATGTCACCTCGTCTCTGTTTGTCGGGGGCTGGCCTCATGGGGGCCGGCCCAGGCCCTATTGTACCACAGCGCGGCGCACAAAAAAAGCCGCGCGGCGCGGCAGAGGGGGCGGCTGGCGGGCGTCACTTGTGATACGGCTCGCCGAACAGGATCTTGTGCGCGCGGTACACCTGCTCGAGCAGCACGAGCCGGGCGATGCGGTGCGGCAGCGTCATGTCCGAGAGCGAGAGCGTCTCGTTTGCGCGCTGAAGCACCGCGCCGGACAGGCCGAGCGAACCGCCGATGACGAACGTCACGCAGCGCGCGCCGCCGTCGCGCAGCTGCCCCAGGCGCGCGGCGAACGCCTCCGAGGTGCGGCGCGTCCCGCCGATGGCGAGCGCCACCACGTGCTCGTCCGCGCCGATGCGCGCAAGCAGCCGCTCACCCTCGCGGTCCATGACCTGCCGCCGCTGGGCGGCGGAGAGCGTTTCAGGCGCGCGCTCATCCGGCACCTCGCCGATCTCCACGGTGCAGAAGCGCCGGAGCCGCTTCTGAAATTCCGCCTCGGCGGCCTCAAAGTACGGTTCTTTCAGCTTGCCGACGCACAGGATGCGGATGGTCATGGCCGGCCTCCCGCGCCCGTGCGGGCGGGCGCGCCGGCCGCGCAGGCGGCCGGCCCGGCCGGGAAAAAGCCGGTGGCGTGGTCGCGTCGGGCGACGGTCACGCGCACCTCGTCGCCAAAGCCGGCCTCTTTGAGCGCGGCGCGCACGGTCACGGCGGCCAGCTCCGGCGTGTTGTTTTCCCTGGAGAGGTGGCCGAGGATGAACTCCCGCATGCCGATCCTGGCGAGGCGCACGACGGTGGCCGCGGCGTCCTCGTTGCACAGGTGCCCGTTTTCGGACAGGATGCGCCGCTTGAGCGGGTAGGGGTAGCTGCCCGAGAGCAGCATGTCCACGTCGTGGTTGGCCTCGAGCAGCAGCACGTCGCACCCGGAGACGAGCTCGATCAGCCGCTCGCTCATGCAGCCCACGTCCGTCAGCACTGCGCACCGGCCGCTGCCGTCTGCAAAGGTATAGCCTACGGCGTGCGCGCTGTCGTGCGGGATGGAAAACGGCAGGATGTGGACGCCGCGCCAGAAGAACGGGTGGTCCGGCTCGAACACGCGCATGCGCCCGGGCGCGATGGCGCCGACGGACGCCGGCAGCGCGGCAAAGCAGTCCGCCGCGGCGAACACGGGCAGGTCATAGCGGCGCGACAGCACGCCCACGCCCTGCACGTGGTCGATGTGCTCGTGCGTGAGCAGGATCGCGTCGAGCGACGCCGCCGGCACGCCGATCTCCGACAGGAGCGACTCGATCCGCCTGCCGGTGCCGCCCGCGTCGAGGAGCAGCCGCGCGCCGCCGGCCTCCAGGTAGGAGGCGTTGCCGGAGGAGCCGCTGCACAGGGGGCATAACCGCATGGTGACAGAAACCTTCTTTCTTCGTATCAGTACAACGAAACCAGTATAGCATATTTTTGCCCGCCGCGTGATACCCATCTTGTACAGGCTGTGATATACTGATCATCATGGAGAAGATGATTCAGGAGAGGGCCTGCGCGAAGGTGAACCTGACCCTTGGCGTGACGGGCCGCCGCAGCGACGGATACCACACGCTCGACTCACTGATGGTCACGACCGACCTGTGCGACGACGTGACGGTCACGCGCTGCCGCGAGGTGATCGTCACCTGCACGGGGATGTTCCTGCCGTACCGCAACACGCTGCGCGCGGCGGCGGAGCGGTACCGGGCGCTGACGGGGCGCGGCGCGCGCATCCACGTCTACAAGCGCATCCCGGCCGAGGCCGGCCTCGGCGGGGGCAGCGCGGACGCGGCGGCGGTGCTGCGGGGCATGCAGCGCCTGTACGGCGAGGCGGAGGAACGCGATTTGTACGACATCGCGCTGCGCGTGGGGGCGGACGTGCCGTTCTGCCTGCAAGGCGGGCTGTGCCGCGCGCAGGGCGTGGGCGAGGTGCTCACGCCGTTCCGGCTCGGCGCGCCGCTGCACCTCGTGCTCGCAAAGCCGGCGGCCGGCGTGTCCACGCGGGCGCTGTTCGAGCGGCTCAACCTGCCGCAGCCGCTGCCGGACACGGCGCGCGCCATGGCGGCGCTCTCCGGCGCGGTGGACGTCAGCGCCCTGACGCTGGAAAAGCCCGCGGGCGAGCGCGGCTATTGGGAGGACGTCTTCGGCCCGGCGCAGGCCATCGCGGGGAGCGAAAACGACCTCTTCGCGGTTTCGGACCGCCTGGCCGCGTCCGGCAAGGCGCTGCCCAAGCTCTACATGTGGTGCGGCACGGAGGACGGGCTCTACGGCCAGAACGTGCGCCTGCGCGACCACCTGCGCGCCAAGGGCTATGACCTCACCTACGAGGAGAGCCCGGGCGACCACCAGTGGAAGTACTGGGACGAAAAGATCCAGACGGTGCTTTCCTGGCTGCCGATTTCCAAACCGGCGAAGAACTAAAAGGGGGGTAGAGAGCATGGCACTGCTTCACGTAAACTTCTTTTCCGAGGCGCTGGGCATGTGCGTCGCCTGCGACGCGATCCTTCCCCAGCGCGCGACCAAGCAGATCGGCATGGCCGCGGCCGCGCGGGGCGACAAGCACCCGA
>OLGD01002577.1_pt1 | contig 20247 bp, 15 predicted proteins | sample 1605311 | NCBI WGS metagenome assembly OLGD01 (sample SAMEA3888917, study PRJEB22519) | human gut metagenome | biome: human gut; feature: human-associated habitat; material: faeces | place: Denmark | collected 2010
TGGCAGCAAGAACGCGGCAGCGGGCACGCGGAGCGCCGGACGGCGGGCGCACGGCAGCGGCGCGGGACGCAAAAAACCGCGCCCCGGTTGCCGGGGCGCGGTACATGGGTGCGTTCGGGGCGCGGCGTCGTCCCCGCCCGCGACAGGCGCGCGATCAATCGCCGGCGTGGCGGCCAAGATACGCCTCCCACTCCGCCTGCGTCAGCCCGAACTCCTGTTGCAGCTGCCGCTGGATCGCCGCGTGGCGCAGCGGGATCTCCGCGCGCATGGCCGCCACGCTCGCCTCCCAGTCCATGAGCGACGCGGGCATGCCCCAGCGCGCGATGTGGCGCTCCATCTCCGGCCGCAGCGCCGCGGCCATCTGATCGAGCAGCGCCGTGAGCCGCTCCACGGAAAAATTGCCGCACAGCAGCTCCGCATACCGGTCCAAAAAGGCGTCCCGCCACGCCGCGTTCTCCCGCAGCGCGCAATAGAGGTCCATGTTCACGCGGTCGCCCGCCGGGTTGTACTGCACGCCCTGCGGGTCAAAGTACTGCCCAAACAGGTCCAGTTCCGACCGCCCCTCGCACAGGCAGCGGTCCACGTCGTACAGATAGGGACGCCAGCGGACGGCATAGTCGTCGGTCGCCCAATAGTTCTGGTTGTGGATGTCATAGTTGCCGAAGAAGGTCTGCGCGATCAGATAGTCCGTCGCATACGCGACGTCCACCCAGGCGGAAAACGTTTCCAGCGCCGCATCCTCGGAAAAGTCCGTCCCGCGCGCGTACCGGCGCACGCGCGAGTAGTCCTCGGCGGAGCCGTGCCGCGTCACATAGTTTTTGCCGACGATGTTCACCGTGTCCGGGTCGATGCCGTAATGCGCCTCGAGATAGTCCTGGTTCATCCCCTCGTTCAGGTCGTAGATGCCGTGGTAAACGCCGTTGACATAGACGATCACCGGGCGGGTGGCCGCGTAGTCGAGCCGCAGGCCAGCCACCGCGCGGTTGGCAAACGAATCCCGCAGCCGCGCAGACGCGATGTCCTGGCTGCCGTTTCGCAGCACGAGCGTGCCATACGCCGCGGCGCTGCCCTCGCCCCAGAACGGATAGGTGACCGTGCGCTGCCCGAGGCTCGGCCTGAGGTGCACGCTGACGGACTTTTGCGCATACTTGAGCGACGTGTTGCCGCGCGCGCGGATCGCCGCGGGAAACACGGTGCCAAGCGTCCCGTCCGCCTCGTAATACGAGATCGTGGCCTGGCCCTCGTCCGCCACCGCGTTCAGTTTGGAGCGCATCAGCTTTGTCCAGAGCGACGGCTCGCACGCGATGCACACGACCGGCAGCGCGTGCCCCTCCTCAAACAGGAAGTGCTGCGTCTGCACCGGGCTAGGCTCCAGCCCCGCGCCAAAGGCCGCCGCGCGCACGGTCACCGACCCCTCGATCGCGATCGGCCCGCCGTACAGCGCGTCGTCCGGCCCCGGTTCGCTGCCGTCGAGCGTGTAGCGGATCTCCGCGTCCGCATCGGCGCACGAAAGCGCCAGTTCAAACGCCGCGTCATGATACAGCGCCGTTTCCGAAAATACGGGCGCCGGCGTCCTGCCCGTGGTATACGACGCGCTGTTGCGCCTGCCGCGCGTGGGCTCGGCAAAAAAAACGCGCGCCGCCTCCGGCGCGGCCTCCGACCGGCCGGACGTGCGCCCGCTCTCCAGCACGCCCGTTTCAAACACATCCCGCACCAGCCCCCCGGCGTCCGTGAGCAGCAGCGTCTCGCCGGAGAGCGAAATGCCAAAGCCCGCGCCGCCCTCCGCCGTCCCGTCCGACGCGGCCGGGATGACGCAATAGGCGCCCGGCTCGAGCGTCACCTGCTCGAGCCGGAAGCGCTGCGGCTCCCACGGGTCGTCCGAAAGGTACCAGCCGTCCAGGTCCGCCGCCTCGCCGCCGCCGTTGTGCAGCTCGATCCAGTCGCCATCCGGCCCGCCCGCGCACACCTCGCTGATATACACCCCGTCCGCCGGGTAGGCCACGAGCGCCGCCGGGTCGGACACGGCCTGCGCGTTGGGCTGGCCCGGCGTCGGGTAGGCATAGTATTCGAGCGCGCCGTCCTCCGCGCGGCCGATCGAAACGTTTTCCGGCAGGCCGTCCACCCACGGGATCTGGTCCACGCCGCGCGTCGCCGCGTGATACAGCAGGCAGCCGTCGTCCAGCTCCGACACGGCAAAGCCCGCGTGCAGCTCCTCTTTCGTGGACGCGCGGCCGGACAAAAATACCAGCCGGTATTCGCCGGGCTGTAGCGTCACGTCCGGCAGCGCATAGCACATGGGCTCGTCCGCGTCGTCGCTCAGATAGTAGCCCGCGAGCGACACGCTCCCGTCGCTCACGTTGTGCAGCTCCACCCAGTCGCTGCGGTCGCCGTACGAGTCGATCGCGCTGAAGGCGTTGTCGAACAGCGCCTCGCTCACGCGCACGGGGGCATCCGCGCCCATCTCCACAAACGGCTCGTCCCCGATCTCGGCCTCCACGTTCTCCGCGCCGCGCGTTGGGGCGCCGCAATAGCCGAACGAGCCGTCCGCCCGCCGCGCCCAGGACTGCCCGCGCGGCACTTCCGGCACGGCCACGCGGTCGATCAGCCGGGAATAGGCGTCGAACAGCAGCAGCGTCTCGCCCTCCGACGCGATGGAAAAGCCCCGCTCGCCCGTGCATTCGACCACCGCGTAGCCGCCAGCGGGCACCGTGACGTCCGCAAGCCGCGCGCGGCGCGGGTCGTCCTCGCGGTCGGACAGGGAGCAGCCGTCCAGCGCCACATCCTCCGTCCCCGGGTTGTACAGTTCCACCCAGTCCGCGCTCCCGTCCGCGGCGCCGGACACCACCTCGTTCAAAAAGAGCACCATTTCCGACGCTTCAAACGTCTCGGGCGCCTCCAGCGCCGAGAGCAGCGGCATGGTGTTCGGCCGGCCGGGGGTCGGCTGCAGGCAATAGCCCTCTTCGCCGTCGCCGCGCGCGTAGGACACGTCCTCACCCAGCTCCGGCACGACGAGCTTGTCGACCAGCTGCCCCGCCGGGTTCAGCAGGTACAGCGTCTCGCCCAGCCGGCTCACGCCAAACGGCAGGCAAAACGGGTCGCCGCCCGCGGCAGAGCCGTCCGCAGGAATCACGCAATAGCCGCCCGGCTCCAGCGTGATATCCGGCAGGACGCAGGCGGGGTCAAACGTGTCCGGCTTGTCGGTGAGGATATAGCCCTGCAGCCGCACGGGCCGGTCCCCCGGGTTGTACAGCTCGATCCAGTCCGGCGTGCCGAGCGTCTCGTCCACATACGAGCTGCGGTTGGACGACACCACCTCGCTCAGCACCACGCTGCCGCTCCCGCCGCAGCCGGCGGCGGCCGCCCCCAGCAGGCAGAGCAGCAGCACGGCAGCCGCCCGAAACTTCCAACCAATTTTCATAGCCGTCTCCAAATGTACAGACTTTCGCACGGAGGATGCGGGTAAACCACGTACAATTCTCACTTTTTCATGATATCACAGCCGCATGGCGCGCCGCAAGCCGCCCGCCGCCCAAAAGCAGGCGGGCGGCGGAGCCATCATCGGCCCCGCCGCCCGTTCGTCTGCGTTTTGCGCGCTTACGCGCCCTTCTGGATCTGGTCGAGCGGCGTGCCGCCCATCATGAGGCCCATCGCCTCGACGGTCGTCTCCGACGGCTTCACGATGCCCATGATCCGTCCCTCGTACATGACCGCCACGCGGTCGGACAGCTTGAGCACCTCGTCCAGCTCCGTCGAGACCAGCAGCACGCCGATGCCGCCGTCGCGCTGCTCCATGATCTTCTTGTGGATGTACTCGATCGCGCCGACGTCCAGGCCGCGCGTCGGGTGCATGGCGATCAGCAGCTCCGGTTTGCGGCTGATCTCGCGCGCCACGATGACCTTCTGCTGGTTGCCGCCGGACAGGTTCTGCGCCAGCTCGTAGCGGCCGGGCGTCTTGACGCCGAAGTCCTGGATCAGCCGGTCGCTGTACGCGTCCACATACTTCCAGTCCACAAAGCCATGCTTGCCGAAAGCCGGCGTATAGTAGTCCTGCAGCATGAAGTTCTCCCGGAGCGGCATGGGCATGACGAGCCCCGTGCGCTGGCGGTCCTGCGGAATGTGCGACACGCCGTGGCTCATGATCTCGCGCGTCTCACACTGCAGCAGGTCCTTGCCCTTGTACATCGCCTTGCCGCCGGTCGCCTTGCGGAGCCCCGTCAGGCACTCCACGAGCTCCGACTGGCCGTTGCCGTCCACGCCCGCGATGCCCAGGATCTCGCCGGCATACAGCGTGAGGTCGACGTGGTCGAGCGCGTTGACGGCGGAGTCTTTGCGCGCGAGCGTCAGATCCGTGATCTCCAGCACCGGCGCGCCGTGCTCCTGGTCCTTGCGCTCGATGGAGAAGTCCACCTCGCGCCCCACCATGAGCCGGGCCAGGTCGTTGACCGAGCAGTCCTCGATGTCATAGGTGCCGCACGTGCGCCCGAGGCGCAGCACGGTCACGCGGTTGCTGATCTCCTTGACCTCGTTGAGCTTGTGGCTGATGAACAGCACCGTAAAGCCGTTGTCGGTCAGGCTGTGGATCATGTTGAACAGTTCGCTCGTCTCCTGCGGCGTCAGCACCGCCGTCGGCTCGTCGAGGATCAGGATGCGCGCGCCGCGGAACAGCGCCTTGATGATCTCCACGCGCTGCCGCTGGCCCACCGCCAGGTCGCCCACCTTGGCATACGGGTCGACCTCCATGTTGTACTTTTTCGCAATCTCCGCGATCTTGTTCGCCGCGGTCTTGAGGTCAAGCCGCATGCCGCCGGCGTCGTGCGCGCCGATCAGGCAGTTTTCGACGACCGTCATGGTCGGCACGAGCATGAAGTGCTGGTGCACCATGCCGATGCCGATCGCCATGGCGTCCTTGGCCGACGAGAACTTCACCGGCTTGCCCTCGATCAGGATCTCGCCGGACGTCGGCTTGTACAGGCCGCACAGCACGTTCATGAGCGTGCTCTTGCCCGCGCCGTTCTCGCCGAGGAGCGTATGCACCTCGCCCTGTTCCACCGTCAGGCACACGTCCGCATTGGCCAGTACCCCGGGGAACTGCTTGTAGATATGCTGCATTTCCAGAATCGTTGCCATCGCTGTTCCTCCTTATCCACGCTTGTAGGGGTTGCCGAGCGCGGCAGGCGCCACGGCGCTGCGCGCGAACGCGGCCAGCGCGATGACCGTCAGCACATACGGGAACATGTTCAGGAACTGATACGGAATGCCCGAACCGGCGGCCAGCAGGATGTTGGCCACCACGATGCCCGCCATGAACACCATGGCCGCGGCCATGATGCCCGTCGGCCGGTAACGGCCGAACACGACCGCCGCCAGCGCGATGTACCCGCGGCCGGAGACCATCTCCTCCGAGAAGAACCGCGTCAGGCCGGTGGACATGAACGCGCCGCCCATCGCAATGATCATGCTGCCGACGATCACCGCGATATACTGCGTGCGGTACACGTTGATGCCCAGCGTGTCGGACACTTTCGGGTTTTCACCGATGGAACGCAGGTTCAGGCCGCTCTGCGTCTTGAACAGATAGTACGAAATGGCCGGCACCATCAAAAACGCGATGTATACCATCGGCATGTGGCTGAACAGGCCCTCGCCCAGCACCGGGATCGCGGACAGGCCGGGGATCTTCAGCGTCTGGAACACGTCGATCGCCGGCACCTCCGAGCTGACGCCGAACATGATGCGGAACAGCGTCGCCGACAGGCCGGACCCCAGCACGTTGATCGCCGCGCCGACGACCGTCTGGTTCGCGCGCAGCGTCACCGTGAGCAGCGCAAACAGCGCGCCCACGGCCGCGCCGGACGCCATGGCAAACAGCAGGCCGACCCACACGCTGCCGCTCACATAGGAGCCGTACACCGCCATGATCGTCGCAATGAGCATCGTGCCCTCGGCGCCGATGTTCAGCAGGCCGGCACGGTTGATGATGAGCAGCCCCAGCCCCGCCAGCAGAATCGGCGTAGCCAGGCTGATGTCGGTATTGATATACCCGCCAAGCGAATTCAGAAAATCCATATGCCACCTCCTACGCTTCCTGCTGCTTCGACTGGTTCCTGAGCTGGCGCTCGTTCCAGATCTCCAGCAGCATCTGGCTGGCCACCACCGCGATGATAACGATCGCCTGGATGACCTCCACGATCGAGAACGGGACATACGCCTTCATCTGCATGCGGTTGCCGCCCGCGCGGAACGCACCGAAGAGCAGCGCGCCGAACACGATGCCCAGCGGCGAGTTCAAGCCGATGAGCGCGACCGCGATGCCGTCGTAGCCGTAGCCCGGCGAGAACAGCGCGTACAGGCGCCCCTGCACGCCCATGACCTCGCACGCGCCGGCCAGCCCCGCCACGCCGCCGGAGAGCAGCATGACCAGCAGGATGTTGCGGCTCGTGTTGATGCCGGAGTACGCCGCGGCCTGCATGTTGAAGCCGGATACACGCACTTCATAGCCCTTCTTGCTGCGCCAGAGGAACAGCCAGAACAGCACCACGCACACAAGCCCCACGATGATGCCCCAGTGCGCGCGCGTGTTCGGCAGCAGGATGTCCAGCCGCGCGCTCTCGAGCAGCGGGTTGGACTGGCCGCTCACGCCGCCCGGCTCCATCATGCGCGCGGGGTCGGTGACCATAAACTCGATAAAATAGATGGCGATCGTGTTCAGCATGACCGTCGTGATGATCTCCGACGCGCCAAACTGCACCTTCAGCCAGCCCGCAAGCAGGCCCCACAGGCCGCCGCCCACAAACCCGGCCAGGATGCACAGCGGAATGTGCAGCACGGCGGGCACATCCACATAGATGCCCACGGCCGCAGCCGTCAGCGCACCCATGTACATCTGGCCCTCCATGCCCAGGTTGGTCAGGCCGCACCGGTTGGCGAGCGCATAGCTCATACCGGTGAACAGCAGCGGTGTGACCTTGACCAGCGTCTCCGCAAAGGAATTCGCGCTGCCAAACGCCCCCTCCAGCAGGGCGCCGAACGCGACGATGGGGTTTTGCCCCATCAGCAGGATCAGCACCATGCCCAGCAGGATGGCCGCGATGACGGCGGACACGGACACGAAACACTGCCGCAGCACGCCGTTCATCGAGGGCCCAAACTTTTTCGATTTCACGTTTTCCATGTCTTCTCAACTTTCTGACCGCAGGGTCGGAAACATCGTTTCGGTTCTCCCGCGCGGCAGCCCCGGCCGGGGCTGCCGCGCGGTACTGTGTCTTACCCGTTACACGGATCAATACTGGCCGTCATATTCGCCGGCAAACAGCTTCTCGAGGAACTCGTTGATCGCCGTCACCTTCTCCTCGGGCAGCTTCTCGTCCCAGCCGTGCCAATCGGACACGATGGTGCCCTCTTCCGTCAGCTCATAGGCCACTTTGCCCGCCTGCCACTCGCCCGCAACGAGCTTGTCGAACACATCCTTGTAGATCATGCTGTAGTTGCGCATGACCGACAGCACGACCGCGTCCGGCGCGATGGAATACTGGTCGCTGTTGAAGCCGAGCGCGTACACACCCGCGTCTTCCGCCGCCCACAGGCAGCCCAGCTGCGCGCTGTTGGCCGAGGCGCAGATCACGTCATAGCCCTGGTCGATGTAGGCCTTGGCCGCTTCGCGCGCCATATCCTGGTCGGTCAGCGTGCCGATGTACTCGGTCGTCGCCGTGGCTTCGGGGTTGGTCAGCTTGACGCCCGGCACGATGCCGCTCACGATGTCCGAGATGGCGGGCGTGTCGGTGCCGCCCAGGAACACGACCTTATCGGTGTCCGTCAGGATGCCCATGATGCCGCCGATGGCGACGCCCATGCCCACCGGGCCGACATACGCCAGGTTGTCGATGTCCCTGATGTTCTGGTCGGTCGAGCCGTCGATCTTGAAGCCATAGGACAGGCAGAACTTCGTGTCGGGATACAGCGGGGCGCACTCCACGGCCGCGGCCTCAAACTGCGCGCCATGGACGATGACCAGGTCATAGCCGTCCTCGCCGTACTGGCGGATGTAGCCGGCCATGTCGGACACGGCGATATTCTCGATGTACTCGGGCTCCTTGCCGCCCATGTACTCGTCCGCAATGCCCTTCAGGGCTTCATAGCAGATGTAGTTCCAGCCATTGTCGGTGATCGTGCCGGGCAGCAGCGCCACGACCTTCATGTCGGCTGCCGTCTTGGTTCCGTCGCCGCCTTCGTCGCCTTCCGGGCCCTGGGCAGCCGGCGTGCTGCAGCCGATCGCTGCAAAGGCCATGACCGCAACGAGCAGCCATACGAATACTTTTTTCATGTGCATTTCCTCCTTCGTATTTTCCTCGCGGACCGAACGGCCCGCTATCTCCCCGCCCTTGCGGGCGTAAAGATCAGATGTAACGCGCGCGCCCCACGGACCGGCTGACCAGCAGCATCAGTCCCGTCACGCCGACCAGCACGCCCATCGGCAGTGCAAACGAGTCGGTCGCATCGTGCAGCGCGCCCATCGCCAGCGGCCCCACCGCCGCCACGGCATAGCCCACCGTCTGCACCATGCCGGAAAGCCGCGCCGCATCGGCCGCGTTGCGCGCACGCAGGCCGATGAGCAGCATGCACAGCGAAAAGCACGCGCCCGTGCAAAACCCGCATACCAGCGTGCCGGCCAGCAGCACGCCCGGCGACTGCCCCAGCAGCACCAGCAGCAGCCCCGCCGCATACAGGGCCGCCACCGCGGCGATCAGCCCGCGCTGATGCGCCATGCGCGCCGCAATGGTGGGGATACAAAAAGAGGCGGGAATGCCAATGAACTGATACCCCAGCGCATAATAGCCGGAGACCACCGCATCCACGCCCCGTTCCGTCAAAACAGTTGGCAGCCACGCCACAAAGCAGTAAAACAGGATCGACTGCATCCCCATGAACGCTGCGACCCCCCACGCCGTGGAAGAGCGCAGCACCGGCGTTGCGGATGCGCCGGCAGACCCGTCCGCCGGGTCCTGCGCCACGCGCAGCCCGCGCTGCGGCAGCCAGAGCAGAAACGCCACCGCCGCCAGCACGCCCCACAGGGCCAGCGCATGCCGCCAGCCGAGCGCCAGCGCCAGAGGCAGGCTCACGCCCGTGGCGATGCCGGCGCCGCACGACATGCTCATCGTAAACGCGCCCGTCGCCGGGCCAATGTGGTCGGCAAACCGTGCCTTCAAAATGCTCGGCACCAGCACGTTCCCCACGGCGATGCCCGCCCCAAGCAGCAGCGTACCGGCAAACAGCCCCGCCGCCCCGGCATAGGACCGGCCCAGCGCGCCCGCCAGCACCGCCAGCAGGCTCAGCAGCATCGCCCGCCCCTCGCCCAGCCGCGCGCCGATCGCGCCGGCAAACGGGGACATGAGCGCAAACATGACAAGCGGGATCGTCGTCAGCAATCCCAGCACCGCGCTGCCCATCTCCACATCGGTCCGGATCAGCGACAGCACCGGGCTGACGGACGTGATCGGCGCACGCAACAGGCAGGCCATGACGATGATGGCTGCCAGCAGGTATGTGCGCGTGCGTCTGACCATATCTTCTCCGTTCCGCATTTGGGTTACTCGTTGTGTCGCGATCCCGTCTCCACGGGTTGATATCGCTCAGTTTGGGTGTTTTGCTCTATCCGGGATCCGCCCCTGTCAAGCGGCGTTGCCATCACCTATGTTCCATACTGCAAAAGAAATTGTTTCATGAATCCATCGTTATTTTATCGCATTCCCAATATGCGCGCAACCGGGCCGACAAGAATTCCGAATTGCGGAACGTTTAGAAAATTTCGTTCCGTGTTTTGGAATTTATTTGAGCATGTCATTTCCTTACTTTGTCTGCTCTGCCTTGCTTTGTCTGCTCTGCCGGGGCTGGCAGCCGTGGTCACACCTCAAGACAGCCTGGCTGGCGCGGCAGGCGCCGGTCGCTCCGGATTGCCGCGGCTGGCGCCGCTTGTATCACGTATTGGATCGGACAAAAAATAGCTTGACAGCGCAGGCGCTTCTTCTTATAATAGAAAAGCGCGAGTGCCAATGTAGCTCAGTTGGTAGAGCAGCTGATTCGTAATCAGCAGGTCAGCGGTTCGAGTCCGCTCATTGGCTCCACGGCCATCGAGGTGTAGCGCAGTTTGGTAGCGCGTTTGGTTCGGGACCAAAAGGCCGCTGGTTCAAATCCAGTCACCTCGACCATATCGAGTGTTCATAACGAATTTGTGTTATGAACACTCGTTTTTTCTTTGCATTGGCTGCTTTTCTCAATCAGGCGGCCTTCGGTGACGGAGAGGGGCTGTTCTCCCTCGTCAATAGGGAGGATACGGGAGAGATGGGCTCTCGCCCGTTCCCGCCTCGGTTGGACAGTGTCCCAGCCCCGTCGCCGGCGCTCTGCAAGATAACAGGCGCGGGGGCAGGGACGGCGCGGCCTGCAAGGGCAGAAGCGCACCGCTGGGAACGGCGGCTGCCGAACAGGGAAAACGCATGGCCTTGCCCGCGCCCGGATCTCCCTCCGCGATGGTGATTTTGCCTGCCCGAATGCAGGGATACCACAGCCAGAGGGCCTCCTGTGTTTCCACATCCACAAGGCGAATGAGTTTGCGGTTTTCATGCTCCAAGGGAACTTCCTTGATTTTGGGTATGAAAAAACGGCAGGAGGGTATCCTGCCGCAATCGAGGATGTGTGGGGGCGATAACCGCCCGCCGTGCCGCCCTGCGCGCCCTCAAACAATCACATGGTCCGAGGGGTTTGCCCGCCTTGCCTGTGCAAACGGCACACAGGGGCTTTGTGGGAACCGTTTCTAATGCCCGGCCAAACGGATATCTGTCTCGCATATCATATATGGATGCCCAGAGTTCCAGATCTTCTGCGTTTTATTTATATTGTTTAAATTTCACAAATTTAGCATCGCAATACCTTTCCATGTTTTCTTCACTAAAATCTGCCGGCATGCCTGCGTGAAAGCACCTGCCGTCGTCCACCCAGAACACTTCTTTCCAGTCCGCCTCTTCGTTCATCGCCACATAAAAGTACTCGTCCGTCCACTCCTGACCGAACGCAGTGCGTCTGCTGCGTTTAAATTCATCGATATCCCAATTTGGCGTATACCACTCAAATATAAAGTCGGGATGCTCTGGCGTTTCGCCGTAGTAAAACGCCACATATGTCAGTTCGTGGACTCGGATACCCATGAGTTCGCCCGGCACAGGTGTTTGGGGTGCAAAATACCCGCCGAGCTCTGCGATATACGGGTTGATTTCGTCTTTTTTTAACGCCTCTTTGAGCTCCTCCTCGCTTGAAAAGAAGCGCAGTGCCGTTGTTACGCATGGCGCATCCTCCCGCTCCGCAGGAACCGGCGTTTCTTTGGGCGGATCTGCTGCAGGCACTGCCGTACAGCCAAACAGCATGAGGCAAAGGGCTGCGCATAGTATCGGGATAAGATGTCTTTGCATAACAGCCTCCTTGATTCCCATTTGTTATTTGGACAAGGAAAAGCAGAAACATGTCCGGCTCTCTGTGATTTATCATGATGATGCCATTATTTAAGGCTCTATCCTGATTATACTATTATTTAAGCAACGGAGATTTTAAAATTTCTTTGAAAAGACAAAAGCGGACGGTCTGCACCGTCCGCTTCGCTCCCCCTGGGGGAGCGAGGTCCCGCCTCTCTTTACACCGGCACTTTCACGACGATCTTGCGCACCGGCATCGCCGCTCCCGCAAGGCAGCGCGGCTTGTGCGCGTCTTCCGGCGCGAGCACGACGTAGTCGCCCGCGCGCAGCAGCGCACGGCCCGCGCGCTCCGGCGTCTCATAAAACGTAATATCGTCCTGCTCGGCATAGGGCTTCTTTTCCACGAGACCCTCGCGGCGGGTCACGCCGATATATTCCTCCCCGTCCACCAGGTACTGGATGTCAAAAAACCGCTCGTGCGTTTCAAAATCGAGCGTGTCTTCCGGCATGGTCGTATAGAGCTGCACGCTGGCGCGCACGCCATGTTCCAATGCAATCCAGCCCTCCGGCAGGCTGCCCAGATCGTCGCGACGCAAAAACGCAAACGCCGTTTGAAATTTGGGCTCCGTCAAATCATAGCCCCGTTCCGTTCCTACTGTTCCCGATAGCATCCATATCCCTCCTGACAATTTGCGTTCTGTTTGTGAACTCCGATCCGGCACAGCTTACAGCTGTTTCTGTCTCATTGCCCCGTTCATCATACACGAAAAATGTTCGCTTGACAAGCACGCCGCCACGCGGCGACTGGCGACTTTTTTACAGGGGGTTGTTTGTAATGAAAGACGGCGTTTATAATAAAGTTGTAAAATGTTATTTGCATTGCAACGCGAAACATCGCAGCTGCGCCCGCGGGGCGACAGGGAAACTATCGCCATATTCCGCACTGCAGGGGGAAATGGCGCAAGGCAGGCCCGGTGGCGAACAACGTGACGTCTAAACGCCAGCGGGACAACAAACGAGCCCGCATCCCTCACGGGGAACACGGGCCAGCACATTTGTCAGAGGGAGGACACGGGATGGACGCACGGTTTGACCGGCTGGCGGCGCTGCTGCTGGATCATTCGATCCGCATCCGCAAGGGGGAGCTGTTTGAAATCAACGCGGGGATCGCCGCCAAGCCGCTGATCAAGGCGCTGCTGCGTGGCGCGGCGGCGCGCGGCGCATACCCCGTCGTCGCGCTCGAGGACGACGAGCTGACGCGGCTGACGCTCGCCTGCATCGACCCGGCGCACCCGGAGACGGCGCTGCCCGCCATCCGCAGCCAGGCGGAATGGGAGCTGAAGAAGTGGGAGCACGTCGCGGCGCACATCGACATCGGCGTGGACGAGAACGACGCGGAGCTCTCCGCCGTCGACCAGCGCGCGCTGGCCTGTTACCGCGAGGCGCGCGCGCGCGTGCGCCGGGTGATGATCGACGAGCGGCGCTGGGTCTACCTCCACTACCCCACCCCGGCCGACGCGCAGAAGGCCGGCCTGTGCCTGGACGACCTGTTCGAGCTGTTCTTCTCCGCGGCGCTGGCCGACTACGGCGCGATGCAGCGGCGGCTGCAGCCGCTCGTGCGGCGCATGGAGCGCGCGCGCGCCGTGCGCATCGAGGGGCCGGACACGGAGCTGACGTTCTCCATCGAGGGCATGCCGGTCGTGCCCTGCGCGGGCACGCTGAACGTGCCGGACGGCGAGGTGTACACCGCGCCGGTGCGCACGAGCGTGAACGGGCGCATCCGCTACAACACGCCTGCGCGCCGCTACGGCCACACCTTCCCGAACCCGCGCCTGACGTTCCGCGACGGGCGGATCGTCGAGGCCACGTGCGACGGGGACAACGCCGCCTTCAACCGCCTGCTGGACGCGGACGAGGGCGCGCGCTATGTGGGCGAATTCGCGCTTGGCGTGAACAACGCGATCCGCCGCCCGATCGGCAACACGCTCTACGACGAGAAGATCGGCGGCTCGTTCCACCTCACGCCCGGCAACGCCTATGCCAACGCGAACAACGGCAACCGCTCGCAGCTGCACCTGGACATCGTGTGCATCCAGACGGCGGCCTGCGGCGGCGGCAACATCTGGTTTGACGGCGAGCTGATCCGCCGTGACGGGCTGTTCGTGCCGGACGACCTGCAGGAGCTGAACCCATGAAGCAGACGCTGAAGCAATGGCTGATCGACGTGCCGGTGCTGCTGGGCGGCGCCGGGCTCGTGGCGTTCGGCCTGGTCATGTTCACGATCCCGAACGACATCGCCCCCGGCGGCGTCTCCGGCTTTGCCACGGCGCTCTGCCACGCGACGGGCGCGCTTTCCGTGGGCAGCTGGTCGCTGCTGCTCAACGTGCCGCTGGCCGCCGTGGCCTGGTGGAAGCTGGGGCTGCGCCCGCTGCTGCGCACGCTGCTGGCCACCGTGCTGCTCTCGGTGCTGACGGACGTGTTCACGCTGTTCGTGCCGCCATACACGAACAATCCCCTGCTGGCGGCCTGTTTCGGCGGCGCGAGCATGGGCCTCGGGCTCGGGCTGCTGTTCATCCGCGGCATCTCCACCGGCGGCACCGACCTGCTGAGCATGCTGGTCAACCGGTGGCTGCCCAACCTGCCGCTGAGCAAGCTGCTGCTGTGCATCGACGCGCTGGTGGTCGTGTTCGCGGTCATCGTGTTCGGCAACATCGAGGTGGCGCTCTACTCGTTCGTGACGATCTTTATCACGACCAAGGCCATCGACGGCGTCATGCAGGGCGTGGATTACGCCAAGGTCATCCACGTCGTGACGGAGCGGGGCGACGAGCTGCTCAAAACGCTCGCCGACGAGATGGGGCGCGGCGTGACGGCGCTGCCCGCGCGCGGCGGGTACACCGGGCGGGACAAGCAGGTGCTCATGATCGTCACGCACCGCGGCGAGTTTGCGCAGACGCTCGGCATCATCAAGCGCATCGACCCGTCGGCATTCCTGATGGTCACCAACGCCACGGAGGTGCACGGCGAGGGCTTCAAGCAATAGCCGCCCGGCAAGAAAAAAGCAGGCGGACGGGGTACCCCCCGCGCCGCCCGGCACGAAAAAAACAGGCGGGCGGGACGGCCTTCAAGGTCGTCCCGCCCGCCCCTGTGTCTGTATGGCAGGCAGCCCCCGCGCGTCAGGCGTCGGTCACGTTGCCCCGCAGCTCGATGACCGTCCACAGGTTCGCAATCGCGTCCACGATGAGCACCGCTCCCATGACGATCGACATGGCCTTCGCGCCGGCAAACGGGTCGAACAGCATCACGATGCCGAACACGAGCAGCACGGCCGCGGCGATGGCGTGCGCCTTCCAGTGCGGCAGCGCCAGCTTGCGCATCTGGAAGCTCATCTGCAGCTTCACGATGCTGTCCGCCGTCAGCACCAGCCCCACGAGCGCGCCAAAGATCGCGATCATCACGTCCGCCTTGAGCAGCAGCAGCACGCCGAGCAGCGCGAGCAGGACGCCGAGCAGATAGGAAAACTGAAACCCGAGGTCGCGGCTGAGCTTCCACTGCGTCACCACCCGGCTGATCCCTGCGATGAGGCACACGACCCCCAGCGCATAGCAGATGACGCGCTGCGAGGTGGTGGGCCACAGGATCAGCACGAGCCCGAGCAGCAGCAACAGGATGGAGAGGAGGATCATCGAGGTGCGGAATGTTTTGCTCATGCGCGTTTCTTCCCTTTCTGTGAAATGTACACCTTGATTATAACGCAAATCCCGCCCCGTGACACCTGCCGCCGCCACTTTTTTTCTTTTTTTCCTCATTTGCCGTCCCGCGCCCCCCGCCGGACGCAAAACCGCTTGCGGCGCGCCCGCGCGGCGGTGTACAATGCAGAGGAAAACCGGGGCCGCTCCGGGCGCGGGCGGCGCATGCCCGGCAGCGCGCCCCGCCGCACGCCACACAAGGAGGAGGATACCATGGCGACGAACACGCAAAAACAGCTTCGCAACCTGACCATGTACTCGATCTACGTGCGCAACTACAGCGAGGAGGGCACGTTTGAGGCCGTCCGCCGCGACCTGCCCCGCATCCGCGCGCTGGGCGTGGACCTGCTGTGGTTTTTGCCGATCCACCCGATCGGCAGGGCCGGGCGCAAGGGCACGCTCGGCTCTCCCTACGCCATTTCGGACTATCGCGCCGTCAACCCGGAATACGGCACGCGGGAGGACTTCGTCCGGCTCGTGGACGAGGCGCACCGGCTCGGCATGCGCTGCCTGATCGACGTGGTGTACAACCACACCGCGCCGGACTCCGTCCTCGCCCGGGAGCACCCGGAGTGGTTCTACCACCGGCCGGACGGGACGTTCGGCAACCGCATCGGCGACTGGACGGACGTGATCGACCTGGACTATTCGCACCCGGCGCTCTGGGACTACCAGATCGAGACGCTGTGCCAGTGGGCCGCGATCGTGGACGGCTTCCGCTGCGACGTGGCGCCGCTCGTGCCGCTCGCCTTCTGGCTGCGCGCGCGCGAGGCGGTGGAGGCCGTGCGGCCGGGCTGCCTGTGGCTCGCGGAGACGGTGGAGCCGGAATTCATCGCCGCGTGCCGCGCCGCGGGCATCCCGGCGCTCTCGGACGGCGAGGCATACCAGGCGTTCGACGTGTGCTACGAATACGACGTCTACCAGGACCTCGAGCGCTACCTGCTCGGCAAGGGCAGTCTCGAGGACTACGCCGCGGCGCTCAACCGCCAGGAGAGCCTCTACCCGGACAACTACGTGAAGCTCCGCTTCCTCGAAAACCACGACCGGGCGCGCGCGCACTTTTTGATCCCGGACGGGCGGGCGCTGAAGAACTGGACGGCGTTTCTATACCTGCAAAAGGGGCTGACGCTGCTCTACGCCGGGCAGGAATACGCCTGCACGCACCGGCCCAGCCTGTTTGAAAAGGACGTGGTGCCCCGCGCGGGCGAGGCGCCGCTCTCCGGCCTGCTGGCCGCGCTCGCGCGCATCCGGAAGGACCCGCGCCTGACGGACAGCCGCTATGCGGTGCGCGCGCTGCCGGGCGACGCGCTGCTCTGCACGCACCGGAGCGCCGCCGGCACGCTCGCGGGGGCGTTCAGCCTGCGCGGCACGCCGGCCGTGCTCGAGACCGGCCTGCCGGACGGCGTGTATGAAAACCGCATCGACGGCAGCGCCGTTGAAATTGTCAACGGCTGGCTTCGCAGCACCGGCGAGCCGGTGATCCTCGGCTTCTGACGCCCGAAGCCGCCTCCCGCAGGGACGGGCGGCGGGGTGCATCCCAAACTACAAAGGCGGAGCGGGGAAATCCCCGCTCCGCCTTTGTAGTTACACCTATGCGCCCGGCGCTTGCCGCCGCGCCGCGCGGCCCGCATCTGGCCGCAAGCATGGGCAGGAAGCCGGTGTCCGGCCCGCAACCCCGCCGTGCGGCGTCTGCGTTTTGCCGTCCCGCGCAGCAGGCAGCGTGGCGGGCAACCGCGCGGCAAGGCGCAGGGGCGCGCCCAGCCGAAACGCGCGAAAAACACACAAAGGCGGAGCGGGGAAATCCCCGCTCCGCCTTTGTAGTTACACCTATGCGCCCGGCGCTTGCCGCCGCGCCGCGCGGCGCTTTTGTCACTTGCCGGACAGCTCGGCGTGGATGGCCGCCGCGGCCTTCTTGCCCGCGCCCATGGCCAGGATGACCGTCGCCGCGCCGGTCACGGCGTCGCCGCCGGCATAGACAAACGGCTTGGACGTCTTACCCGTCTCCTCATCCGCGATGATGCCGCCCCACGGCTGCGTCTCGAGGCCCGGCGTCGTGTGCTTGATCAGCGGGTTCGGGCTGTTGCCGATCGCGATGACCACGGTCTCCACGTCCACGCGGTGCTCGCTGCCCGGCTTCACGACCGGACGGCGGCGGCCGGAGGCATCCGGCTCGCCCAGCTCCATCTCCACGCAGGTCATGCCCGCCACGTGCCCGTTCTCGTCGCCCAGGATCTCGGTCGGGTTCGTCAGCATCTTGAAGATGATGCCCTCCTCCTTGGCGTGGTGCACCTCCTCCACGCGCGCGGGCATCTCCGCCTCGCTGCGGCGATAGACGATGTACACGTTCTCCGCGCCCAGGCGCTTGGCGCAGCGCGCGGCGTCCATCGCCACGTTGCCGCCGCCCACGACCGCCACCGAGCGGCCGACCTGCACCGGCGTATCCGCCTTCGGGAAGCTGTACGCCTTCATGAGGTTGATGCGCGTCAAAAACTCGTTGGCCGAGTACACGCCGTTCAGGTTCTCGCCCGGGATGCCCTGGAAGCGCGGCAGCCCCGCGCCGGAGCCGACGAACACCGCGTCGAACCCCTCGTCCGTGAGCAGCTCATCCAGCGAGATGCACCGGCCGATGACCATGTTCGTCTCGATCTTCACGCCCATGGCCTCGAGCGTGCTGATCTCGCGGCGCACGAGGCTCTTGGGCAGGCGGAACTCCGGAATGCCGTACACGAGCACGCCGCCCGGGGTGTGCAGCGCCTCGAACACGGTCACGTCGTAGCCGAGCTTTTTCAAATCGCCCGCGCAGGTCAGCCCGGCCGGGCCGCTGCCGACGACCGCGACGCGCTTGCCGTTGTTCGCCGCGGGCTCCGCGCTCTTGGCGCCGTGCGCCATGGCGTAGTCCGCCACGAACCGCTCCAGCCGGCCGATGCCCACCGGCTCGCCCTTGATGCCGCGCACGCAGCGCGACTCGCACTGCGTCTCCTGCGGGCACACGCGGCCGCAGATGGCCGGCAGGCCGTTGGTCGAGGTGATCACGTCGTACGCCTCGAGGAATTTGCCGTCCTTGACGAGCTGGATGAACTCCGGGATGCGCACGTTGACCGGGCAGCCGGCCACGCACGGCCGGTGCTTGCAGTTCAGGCAGCGCGCCGCCTCCTCCATGGCCATGGCCTCGTCATAGCCCTGGGAGACCTCGTCAAAGTTCTTGTTGCGCACGTCCGGCGCCTGTTCGCGCGCCGGCAGCTTTTTCGGGTTCATGTTGGGCATCAGTTCGCACCTCCCCGCTGCCGCTGCAGCTCGATGTTGTGCAGGTTGCAGGCGTAGGCGCCGTGCTCCAGGCTCTCCTGTTCTTCCTTTTTATACATGCGGCTGCGGGCGATGGCCTCGTCCCAGTCGACCTGGTGGCCGTCGAAGTCCGGCCCGTCCACGCACGCAAACTTCATCTTGCCGCCCACGGTCACGCGGCAGCAGCCGCACATGCCCGTGCCGTCGATCATGATCGGGTTCATGGAGATGATGGTCGGGATGTCGTATTCCTTCGTCAGGTTGCACACCGCGCGCATCATGACCAGCGGCCCGATGGCGATCACGTGGTCGTAACGCACGCCCGCCTTCAGCTGCTCCTCGAGCGCCGTGGTCACAAAGCCCTTGTGGCCGTTCGACCCGTCGTCCGTCATGACGTACAGGTTCGTGCAGGCATCCTGGAGCTCGTCCTGCAAAATCATGAGCCCCGTGTTGCGGAAGCCGACGATCACGTCCACCTCCGCGCCCAGCTCGTGCAGCGCCCTGGCCTGCGGGTACGCGATGGCCACGCCGAGCCCGCCGCCGATGACGGCGACCTTCTTCATGCCGTCAAACTCGCTGGCCATGCCGAGCGGGCCGACAAAATCGAGGATGGCGTCGCCCTCTTCGAGCAGGTCGAGCCGCTTGGTGGTATACCCCACCTTCTGGAAGATGATCGTGATGGTGCCGCGCGCGCGGTCGCTGCCCGCGATGGTCAGCGGGATGCGCTCGCCCGCCTCGTCGATGCGCAGGATGATGAACTGGCCCGGCCGCGCCTTGCGCGCCACGGCGGGGGCCTCCACCTCCATGAGCGTCACGGTGTCGTGCAGCGCACGCTTTTTGACGATTTTATACATGCGAGTGTGTGTTGCTCCTTTCCCAGAACTGCCTTTTAACAGTATACCCAATGGCACGCCGTTTCGCAAGGCGTTTTTGGGCGCGCCGGCGCACAAAAAACGCGCGCGCCTGCAGCATTGCGGCCAAAAAGCTGCATGCCGGGCGTTGACCCGCGCCGCGCGAGGGCGTATACTGGAAGCTGGAACCGACCGGTTTCGACACCCGATGCAAAAGGAGTCCCCATGCCCATCATCGACATTTCGCGGGAGCTGACGACCGCCACGCCCTATGCCGGCGACCCCGCGCCGCGCATGCACGCGCTCGCCACGCACGAACAGGACGGCTACCAGCTGCAGGCCGTCGTCATGAGCCTGCACGCCGCCACGCACGTGGACGCGCCGCTGCACTTTTTGAAGGGCGGCAGCGACGTGGCCGCGCTCCCGCTCGACGCGTTTTTCGGCCCGTGCACGGTGCTCACCGTGCCGTCCGGCCCGCTCGACGCGGCGTTTTTCCTGCGCGGCCCGCTCGGCAGCGCGGCGCGCACGCCGTATCAGGACCGGCTGCTGCTGCGCGGCCCCGGCTACCTGCTCAAGAGCGCCATCGGCTACCTGTACACGCGCGGCGTGCGGCTCGTGGGCACCGACCGGCAGTCCATCGGCCTGCCGTCGGACGAGCGCACCGCGCACGCGGCGCTACTGACCTACGGCATCGCCGTGCTCGAAAACCTGGACCTGTCGGCCGCGCCGGACGGGCAGTACACGCTCTCCGCCGCGCCGCTGAAAATCGCCGGCGCCGAGGGCGCGCCCTGCCGCGCGCTGCTCAGCTGCTGAAGCGCCGGAGCGGCTGCGCGCGCTGACCGCCCAGGTCGCGGACCTGCGCGACGAGGGGCATCAGGTCGTCATGGTGACGAGCGCGGCCATCGCCGC
>OLGD01002581.1_pt1 | contig 20208 bp, 20 predicted proteins | sample 1605311 | NCBI WGS metagenome assembly OLGD01 (sample SAMEA3888917, study PRJEB22519) | human gut metagenome | biome: human gut; feature: human-associated habitat; material: faeces | place: Denmark | collected 2010
AGCTCAAACAGGAGGACAAAAATGACAATTTCAAAGATGTATGGGACGGCAGTGAATACAAAACAACAAAAGAAGGAGAGTTCCATGATAAAACGCTTATTTACTTTGATCGAACTTCTAATCGTTATTGCAATGATAGCCATTCTCGCCGCCATGCTGCTGCCCGCGTTGAATCAGGCGCGGGAACGCGCCAAGTCGATCCACTGCTCATCGAATCTGAAGCAGCTGGGAGCCTACATGCTGATGTATGTCGACCAGAACGCCGGCATCATACCGTCACACGACGGCAATCTGGCGACCGAAAGCAACGCGTTTGCGGGCAAGTGGCAGGATGTTCTGTATCACTTCGCCAATCCGAACGCCCTCGCTGGTGACTGCAAATTTCTGCGGGACGCCGGAAACGGACTCGAATATCCCGTCGCCCCCTTCGCCTGCCCCTCCTCCTGGGCTTACGACCGGGCCAAATCCTGCCGCCATTACGGAATCAATATGGCGACAAATACCCGGGCGGGATTTGCCTCCTACATCGGAGGTGAGTTCGACATGAAGATCTCCCGAATCAAAACACCCAGTCGCCGGGCGGCCATGTTCGACCTCGACCGGTGGGAAACCAAACCGCCCAATGGCGCCATGCAGAAATCTCAAATGCTCTGCTCCAGCACCGACGGCATCGGCGTGTGGCGGCACGGCAATCACAACAGCATCAACGTATGCTTCGCCGACGGACACGTCGCCCTGCTGGAGGAAAAAAAGATTCCCTCCACCTACTGGGAGGACCAGGTCACCGGGTATTTCTGGTCCACCAGTGACAGCCGTTGAAGAGAAAGGGCGACCCACCATGAAATCACTTGCCATCTTTTTGATCACCGGATTTCTTCTGGCCTGGAGCGTATTGGCCGCGGCACCGTTCCGGGAAGAGCCCGCCCGCAGCGATGAATGGGGCGTGCATCCCGCCGCCGGGAAAATGCTCCGTGTCACTCCAGCGCCCTTCGTCTGGCGGGAACAGCGGGGTGCCCGCAGTTACGAGCTGCAGTACGCCCGGAACCCGGAGTTTCATGATGCGGTGACGGCGGCTCCGCTCCGCTGGAATGTCCACTGCCCCGCGGCGGAAATGGCGCCGGGCGTCTGGTTCTGGCGCGTCCGTTTCGTCGATCAGCGGGGAGTACCATCACAATGGAGTTCGGTCCGGAAATTCGAGATCGCATCCGATGCCGCCGCCAATCCCATGCCGACACGCACGGAGTGGGAAAAACGGATTCCGTCGACACACCCGCGCATCTTTCTGCGTCCGGAGGAGCTGCCGAAACTGCGCCGTTCGAAACCGGAACTGCTCGCGGAACTCACCCGTCAATGCGAAACGCTCCTCGCCTCGCCGCCCCCCACGAAAGAACCGCCGAAATATCCGGAAGGGGTGAAGCGCCCCTCCCCCGAATGGATCAAAATCTGGTGGGGAAACCGGCTCTATGTCATGAAAACGCTCGACGGAGCAGCCACACTCGGATACGGTTATCAGATCACCGGGAAGCGGGAGTACGGCAATCTGGCGAAGAAAATACTGCTGGAGTGCGCCCGCTGGGATCCGGAAGGCTCCACCGGCCGCCGGTACAACGACGAGGCGGGGATGCCCTATCTCTCCCGCTTCTCCCGCACCTACAGCTATGTGCAGGAGCTGCTGACCGAATCGGAACGGGAACTGTGCCGCAGGGTGATACGAATCCGCGGCAACGAGGCATTCCATTCGCTCTATCCCCGGCTGTTTTTCCGTCCCTATGACAGTCATTCCAACCGGCTTTGGCACTTTCTCGGAGAAGCGGGGGTGGTGTTCTTCGGAGAGATTCCGGAAGCGGGCGACTGGATCGACGGCGCCATGCACTACTACTTCTGCCTCTACCCGGTGTGGGGTGACGAGGACGGGGGCTGGCATGAGGGAATCTCCTACTGGCGGGAGTACATGGAGCGCTTCTTCTGGTGGGCCGACATCCTGGAAAACACCTTCCGGATCGACATCCGCCGGAAACCATTTTTCGCCCGGACCGGCTATTACGGCATGTACGTCTCGGTACCGGGGACCCGTGACGGCGGCTTCGGGGATCTGTCGGAAAACCATCGCTGCCGTCATGCCGGCGCCATGTCGACCCTCGCCTCGCTGGCAGAAGATCCCAACCTTCAGTGGTATGCGGAACGAATCACCGACATCATGCGCCGGACCGATCCGGCGGGAGCGGCGGCGGCGAAGGAGGCCATCTACATCGATTTTCTGCGCGCGTCGCGGCCCCGCGTACAAGCGGTTCCGCCGACGGCGCTGCCCACCTCGCGCTGTTTTCGGGGGAACGGACTGGCGGTGCTGAACACCACGTTGCTCGACGGGAAGAAGAACATTCAGCTTCAGTTCAAATCCAGCCCGGTCGGCACCTGGAGCCACGGATACGACGCCAACAACAGCTTTCTCCTGAACGTCTTCGGCGAACGGATGCTGATCCGCTCCGGCCGCCGGGACATGTATGCGAGCAACTTCCACAGCAACTGGATGTGGGAGACCAAATCGGAAAACAACATCACGGTCAACGGCATCGGCCAGAAAAAACACTCCCGTGACGCAAAAGGCGAAATCATCCGTTTCGTCACCGGAAAAACCTTCGACTACGTCGAGGGAGAGGCCGCCGGCTCCTACGAGGGACGGATCAGAAGTTTCCGTCGCCGGATTCTCTTCGCCAAGCCGTCGGTGATTCTGATTTCCGACACGCTCGAAACACCGGAACCGGCCATTTTCAATTGGCATCTGCATGCGCTCAATCCGTTCCGGGTGAACGGACAGAACGATATCTCGCTCGAAAACAACCAGGCGGCCTGCAAGGTGGAATTTCTTCGCCCGACAGGGCTCAAACTGAAGGTGACCGATCAGTTCGACCCGCCGCCGCCGCCCCACGTCAAACTGCGCCAGTACCATCTGACCGCCGACACGCCGGAACCGGTGCGGAAGGTACTCTTCCTCACGCTCCTGCGCCCCCACCGGGCGGGAACGCCGCCGACCGGTGAAACCCGACTGGAGGAGCGCGGCGACCAGCTGCACATCACCCTCCCCACGCCGGAAGGCGAGCTGCGTATTTCCGTCAACCGGAATGACGGGACCGTCATCGCCCGGCACAAAGGAGAAGAGTTCCGCTGATTCCGGATGCTCTTCCGTGACTGACGGCGGGTTCTCTGCTTACTGGAGAACCCGTCGATTTTCATTCCACCGCTTGAATCCGGGGAGGAAATTCCGATTGTCTCACATTGTGAAACCTATGGACAGTTTCACGACAGCTTTATGCCGGAGACCGAGTGGATGATTTCCGGCGGGGCGTCATTCGGCGTTCCGCCGTTCTTTTTGCGATGATCGTTGATTTGTTTAGAAAGTGCGCTGTTTTTTTCAGGTGAAATCCAGTTCGATCATGGTATAGTATGGAAGAATCCGGAACATTGATTTTTTCACAACACAGGGAGTTGTCATGAATCGAAAACGTATCCTGCTCATCGGCGGCACCGGCTCCATGGGGGTCTATCTTACCGAACTTCTGCTCAAGCAGAACTACCAGGTGGAGGTCGCCGCCATCGCACCCGGCGAAATCGAACACCCCAACCTCCAATCCTTCATCATCGACGCCCGCGACATCGGCAATCTCACCCGGCTGCTCGAAACCCGTCCCGACGCGGTGATCGACTTCCTCGACTACAAACCTGCCGAATACCGGAAGCGCTGTGAACTCTTTCTGCGCCATACGAAGCACTACTTCTTCCTCTCCAGCTACCGGGTCTACACCGATCTCGACCCGGTCACCACCGAGGAGTCGCCGCTGCAGAAAGACGCCGCGCCCGACCTCGAATTCCGGAATTCCGATGACTACTCCATTTACAAGGCGCAAAATGAAGAGATCCTGCGAGCCATGCCTTACGACCACTGGACCATCGTCCGCCCCTCGATCATCTTCTCGAAATTCAGTCTGCCGCTGACTTCGCTCGGCGCCAACTGCATCTACAACCGGGCAATGGAGAAGAAACCGGCCCTGATCGCCGACAGCGCGGTCGAGGTACAGAGTACCTGTACCTGGTCCGGAGACATCGCAAAACTCTTTGCCGGCCTGCTCTTCCGGCCCGACACCTTCCGGGAGACCTACTCCCTCTGCACCGGCGAACACCGCTCCTGGGGCGAATGGGCCGAGGCATACCGGGAACTGATCGGTCTGGAGACGTGGACCGTTCCGCAGGAGGAGTTCGAAGGGATCTACTGGAACCGGGCACAATGGGCGCTCTACCAGTTCCGCTACGACCGGATGCTCAACCGGGTGCTGGACAACTCCAAAGTGCTGAAAGCGGCCGGTCTCAAGCAGTCCGACCTTACGCCGGTCTGGAAGGCGCTGGAGTTCGAGTTGCGCCGCTTCCCGGCCGACTACCGATTTCCCGGCGGCGAAGAGCTCAACGCCAACATGGACCGCTATCTTGCCCGCGGCGGTACGATCCTCCGAAAGTTCTGAACGATCCGCCCCTTTCCTAGCGCTCCCACGGTTCCCGCTCGCTCCGGGAACGAAATTTAAGCCGATAACGCAGGGGAGTGCAGAAATGACGGCGGCGGAACACCCGGATGAAGTAGTTCATCTGCCGGAATCCGCATCGGGCGGCGATCTCCCCCACGTTCAAAGAGGAGTACTCCAGCAGACTGCGCGCCAGCTCCATCCGCAGTCTCGTCACGTATTCGGAAAACCCGCAGTTCATGTTCCGGGCGAAAACCTGCGCGATATAGTTTCCGCTCACGCCGAAATGTTCCCCGACCAGGTCGCAGGAGAGTTCCGAGCTGAGGTGCTCTTCAATATAAACGAGAAGCCGTTCCAGAAGATAATGGGAGCTCTCGCACAGTCCGGCCTCGGATTGATGCAGAACATACGCGTACTCCTGAAGCAGGGTCCTCCAGATCTCCATGACCGCTCCGCCGTGATCGAGGGCGTCGGCAAGAGCGCGCATCAGAAGCTCCACCGTCTCCCTCTGAAAAGCGCCGCAATGGAAAAACTGGTCGGGATCATGTTTCTCCAGATCATTCCAGCTCCGCTTTTTTGAAACGAAACGCACCGTCGTGTAACTGCACACAACGGAGAGCATATCATACTGTCCCCGCTCCTCACACCAGACGCCGCACCCCGGCGGCAACAGCAGAATCTCTCCCGGCGACAGCATCCGTTCCACAATCTGTTTTCCATCCCCGAACTGATATTTTCTCGTACCGGAAAGCACCAGATTGATTCGCCAGAGATTCGGGGAAATGGCTCCCGGCCGCACAATCGCCGGGTACGGACACGCGAGCGCGCGCCCGTCTGCGCGCCCGTCTGCGCGCTCCCGGCCGCACAATCGCCGGGTACGGACGGCAATGGATGATCTTCGGCGACGTATAATTCATAATGGAATCCACTTTCTCCCGGAAAAAGGAATCCAGATGAATATTTGTCATGAAAGTATCTTTTCCCATCATTTTACCCTACTCAAAGAGTTGAAACTATGCTATAATGTAAAAGAGAATCAAATATTTTCAACCTCACTGTCATAAAAAGGAAGTTTCATGATCGCCGTCACCAGCAGAATTCCGCCGTTGATCGATTTTTCCGCGGATTTTGAAATGCAAACCGTCATCGCCAGCGGCAAATCTTCCTATCAGGGGCATCCGACCACACTTCAAATGCCGGACGGTACCATCCTCTGCACCTGGACCATCGGACACGGCGGCTCCTGCGGTCCGATGGCGAAAAGTTCCGACGGCGGCAGAACCTGGCGCGCAGTTGCAACCCCGGAAAACAGGAAGAACTACATCAACTGCCCGACCTTCTGGCACCTGCCGGTTCCGGGAAATCCGGAACGGACGGCGGTTTTCGCTCAGGAACCGGAATCCCGGCGCATTGCGGTCTCGTTTTCTGAAGACGGCGGTTCCCACTGGAGTCCGATGGAGCCCTGCGGCGGGAATATCGTTTCAGTCATGCCGTGGACATCGATCCTCCCGTTTCCAGATGGCGATCATACGCTCATTGCGCTCACCAATGCCAGACCCGCTTCCGGAGACGGGAAACAAAATCTGATCATCCGTTCCTTCTCCGGTGACGGCGGCAGAAGCTGGAGCAAGCCGGAAATCATCGCCGACCTGCAGGGAGCCAACCTCTGTGAACCGTGGATTCTCCCCTCCCCCGACCGTTCCCGCTGGGCCTGCCTGATGCGGGCAAACAACCGGAAAATGAACTCCATGGTGATCTTTTCCGACGATCATGGCAGAAGCTGGAGTGCTCCGCTGCCGCTGCCGCTGCCGCTCAAAGGTGACCGCCATGTCGCCCGCTATCTGCCGGACGGCAGGATCATCGCCGCATTCCGCTGCATGGATGAAACCTCCCCATGTTACGGCCACTTCTGCGGTTGGATCGGCTGCTGGGAGGATCTCGAAAATCAGACGCCGGGCCAGTGGATGCTGAAACTGCTTCACCATGTCTCCGATTCCCATTTCGGCAACGGGGACTGCGGATATCCTGGTCTGGAAATTCTGCCGGACCGTACCATCCTCGCCACCACATATCTGCGCCGCAGCCGACAGGACGCCGGGAATTCCGTCGTCAGCCTGCGTATTCCATTCGACTCTTTACCCGAAAAACAACCCCTTCATCAGGAAAGGAATTCCACCATGAAAACCATGCGACAAGCCGCCGTTCCCTCCTCCGATGTCAGCATCTCCCGGCATATATCAATTTTTACGCTGATCGAACTCCTCGTGAGGACTACTTGTTAAATATACGTTTTGTATGATAGATAATATATCATCTCTTTATATCAAATTCAAGTCTTCTTTGGGATGAGAAAAAAGCTTTAATCGAATTTCTGCTCGCAGGCTGTTGGTCCTATTGTATGGTTTTCTTCTGCTTCACAGGTGCGGCTCCCCGGGAGAGTTTCTCTGGCTGTTTGGCGGTCTCAGAGGAGGAAGCAGGGGCTGTAGTGTCCGGGTCAAGGAATAAGATCAGAGCATCTAGCTTTTCCGGCAGTAATGCTGTCTTTTGATTGCGGTCTATCTGATCAATCAGACGGATCAATTCGTTGAATCGCTGGTTCATCTTTTTCCGTTGCGACTCAAATGCTGCCAATGTTGCAGAATCAGCATTGCGGGAAGTCAATGTCGCCTGTTGTCCGGCAAAATCTGCGGCTGCTTTCAAGCGCATTGTTTCAATGGTTTTCTTTGTAGAGATGATCGTTTTTAACTCGGCGCTGGCATCCTGTTTAAGCTGGAGTTTTGAACGAGCTTGTTTCGCGGTATTCAGAAGTTTCAGAGAATACGACTCCTCCTGCTGTTGTTCAACAACTTTCGCTGGCATTGTTTTCGGGACAACATCCGTGGCTGTGGCAGTCATCATGGCCAAGAATACTGGCAATAAGAATTTTCTATTCATTCGCAATCTCCATCTTTCTTCTTGTAGTATATTAGGTTGAAACAATGTTTTCAAACTTCCCACAATATGATCTTAGATCATTTTCACCTTGCATTCACCCCCCTATGTTTCTTCTTATTTCGCAAGGAGCAAGTCTAAAGGATTCTCTTTCATATTTCATACAGCAATCTTTCAACTCTCTATATACTCCGAATTATTAAGCAGTAACCCCATTATTTCGACAACTAATCAATCGTAGCTTCTCTTTGCCAAAGAGTTTAGTTCCATGGGACTGACTTTTGTAGAAGTGTGCGCTATCGACGCTCCGATGTGCAATCATCAACTAGGAAATAGTTGAGTTTCTATTTGTTTAGTGATTACGGGCTCATACTTATACTCATTAACAAAAGTCAATGGATACATGGGAATTTTGTTTGCAAGCAAAATATGCAAAAACTTTGATGAAACTATAACTTCAGGAGTGCGTTTATAATATATTTTATTTTCATCTTCAGCATATATTTTTGAAACAACATAAAAATCATACCCCATATTAAATTCAATATTGTCAATAATATAGCTTGTTTCGTATGGTGAAAACAGCACTCCGTGTGGACAAATGTTTTCTCCTTTTAATGTAGCGATATTTCCCTGAATATAATGCAGCGCTGATGCTGAATAGAAGATTCTTGCGTCATATTGATTTTCGCATTGTTCTTTAAATTCAAATCCGGTAATTCCATTGTCTTCAATAAGCTCTCGCCCTTTCGTTGAAACTATGATTCTTTGTTCAAAAACATCCGCTTTTAACAGGTTGATATCCTGTAATTTCTTCTTGATAATGATAGGACCATGTATTTCTCCTGAATATTGACAGTAGTAGGGGCATCTTTCTTTATAAACAATATTTACATTTACACTATTATTAAATAATCCAACAGATCTTGGACATGCATAATAATAGTCATAATCCTTTAACATCGTAACAGGAACTTCGATCTGAATAGTACGCTTGAAACCATGTTGAAGTACAAGATAATTTTCTAAATAGGCCAAGCTTTCCTTATCATTATAATTAATCATTAGTGCTTTCAAACCTTTATAAGTCCCTTTCTTTTTATATAGAAATCGATCTTGGATGGAGGCAGGAATCTTTGCACAAATAGCTTCATCGTTTGAGATACTGCCACCTCTTGGAGCTTCATATCTTACAGTTATTAACTTATTTTGTTGAGTAGGCATTTCTTATACTCCTTGCAAATTTATTGATCTTGCCTGTAACCCTTCTTGTGTATTATGCACTAAGAAGAATTTATTTATAAACACTTTTGTGATAGAAGTTTCAAATCAAGAGACTAGCTACCATTACCATTTTCATTTTTGGCCTATGCACCTCATATGGTTTAGTTTGACCAGCCAAAAAACTCCATCGTCGACAAAACAGAACTGATTGCCAAAAACATCTTCTCCAAAGCACCAGATTGATTCAGGTAGAAGTTCTTGATATGTGGTCTTCCAGTTGTCAAAACGATTCCATTCGATTCCGAAACAGCAATACCGGAGGTCTCCATCTGTAAATTCACACTGCCACCATTGGCTGAGACAGCTTACTGTGACTTTGCCGTCCGGAGACGGCTGATGTCCCCAGAAGAAGAGATATTCCAGAACTTCTCCCTTGCGGATGCGTCTGATCAGGTTTGATTTTGAATACTGCATCATTCGCCTTTCGTTATTCCCGGCACATAGTGTTCCGGAACCGGAGCAAACAGTGTTCTCCAATTGCGACCGTAAAACCGATGCAAGTTTTTTCCACAATGCGGACAATACCGAATCGGAGTTCTTGTCCAAAGCGTCAATTCGCAGGATGTGGCGAAATCAGAGACGGAAAGTTTGCTTTTGTCGACAGATGTTGCCTTTCCGATTCGCACATACTGTTCTTCTTTATCGGAATCAAGTCCGCGCATTTGCAGCCAGAAGAGCGGTTGATGATCGTTCTGATCAACCACGATGGACAATCCGTGTTTCTTCCGATTTTCCCACAACGACTGAAAGAACTGACAGCAGAATGGAGAACGTGGCGGGAAAAGTTTTTGTCTGATGTGTATCATATCCTCAGCCTCCAATCCAACCCCATCACCGGGAGCAGAAATGTTGCAATGACATAAGCCAGCCACAATACGGAGATACTCCATGATGCGAGAACAACCGTATCCTGAATGGCCTTTTGCTTTCTAGTCGTAATCAACAGGATTCCCATACAAATCGGAACAAGCCAGAACCCATGAGACATGGTAAAAAAACATTCCGTCAAATTCGGCAGCAGAACATCTTCCCTAAACAGGGCTGCCAAGCCAGTTTTGCCCCATATCCCCGCCAATGACGACATCAAAGCCGCCAGAAGACCGCTTAGCCAAGACAAAACGATTCCGGTATCCCGCAAATTCATATCTTTTGTCATCGTACCCTCCTTATCCGCATTCCAGTACAAACATGATCCGGTCGAATCGGCGGGCCGCCAAATCTTCCGGTCTGATCCAGAAGAACAGACGGCCGCAGTCGCCCCACATCCAGCAGGGACCGTCATCTTCTTCGTCGGTGTCGATTTGAAGCAGAAGGGTTTGACCGGGAGCCATATCTTCATCCTGAATATAAAGCGGGTATCCGAGCATCTGATGGTGCCCGTTTTCGTTTCCGAGAGTGTCCGCATCAGAGGCTCGGGACTCGAATACCTCGCAGGTCAGGAATACCTCGTTGAATTCATAACATTCCTTATTCGACGGCGCGTGAGCCCGAACCGCATCGGATAATGGTTCTTCAGTGTAAATGATTTTCCAATAGTTGACATCGTTTTTTTCATTGCCCCACGGCATGAGTTCATTGTCGTAAAAGACGAAAAGCGTCCCGGTCTCCGGGAGACCGAACCCGGCAGGAACTTCCGGGAAATGAATCTGTGCCAGAAAATCAAGTTCGTCGCCTTCCGGATTTTTCGGCCAAGGAATGTCGTCCGGCAGATTCGGCCGTCCGCCGAGCTTGCTGACATGCCGTTCTGCGGTCTTAATCAAACGGATCGCATTTCGGGGCGGATTTTTCGCATCCAGCGCTTCCAGACGTTTTCGCTCCTGCTCTTCGTAAAAAGCTTTTCCTTCGGGAGTTTTTGCCCATTCCTGGGCCTCTTTTAAAGCGTCCGCCAATTTTTCATAAGGAGAATAACCGGCTTTTACATAACGACCGAGTCTGCCGGGAAGTGTCGCTTTATCCAGCGGGAATGAGCCTGTCTCAAGCAAAATTTTCCAATGCGGCAATTTCGGTGCATTGCAAATAAAATGAATCATGGAATAATCCAAGCTATGGTCTGCCAGACCTGCCCGTATTTCATCAAGAAGATCAAGATAGTCCTGATTTTCGATTTTGAACAACCTTTTGAAAAAATCAGTGATACTCATTGGTTTTGCTCCTTTGTATTGTTGTTACAATAATGCGATCTCCGGCGTCTTGCAAGGGCGGCCGTGTTTGCTATGTTTCCTCCCGATGAATATTTTTTCAGAAAAAGAAAAGTGTTTATCGAATCATTTCTCCCGGCTCATCCACAAAATGAGAGAACTTGCGAGCAGTGCCAATCCTTCGTTTTTGCCCCCCACCGGAGCAATACCCCAATGCCATATAGGAAAATAGGAACTTCAGAAGTGCGCCGTGCCAGAGACGCTTCCGGATTTTATACGCGATCTTTCCCCAGACCATGGTCAGAATCAACGCATAAAAAATCAACGGCAGAACCATTAGAAATAACTCATCGTTCAAACTCCTTTGTATTATAATGATATTTTTCACCGTTTTTCAGTAACACTCCATCAGCATCCATACCCGGTCGAAACGTTTAGCTGCAAGGTCATTTTTGCAAATCCAGAAGTAAAGCGTTCCCATGTCGCCGAATTGGAGATTGGAGTTGGTGTGATCCGTGTCAACTTGAAGCAGTAACAGCCAGTCGGCGGCAACGCTGGGGAAACTCGTTTTTGTCATTGCCACGCAATCCTCCGGCATATTTTCGCTCTGAATATCATCAGGATATCCGAACATCAAATGATAAGAGGCTGCCGGATCGTGTTCCCCATACGCGTGACCACCGAGTGTCGTTTTTTCCGGTATCGCGGCGACCGGCATTTTTTTGAAAACGTACAATCCTGCCGGAGCCTTACGCGTTTTCAGCATATCCGACGGTTCCAAAAAAATTACCCGCCAGCCGCAGGCATCGTCCGGCTTCGTGCCGAAATACCCGCATTCATCCTCCTGAGCCGAGAAAAACAACAGAAGACCGCTTTCCGGCAACGGGGGAATGCCTGCTGTATGCGGCAGTTCCGCGCAGTCGATCTGCGCGATGAAATTCATTGCCTGACCGCTTGGCGTTTGCGGCCATTCCATATCGGGAGGCAGCGACGGCAGACCGCCGAGATGACTCTTGACGTCCGGCGTTGAAGCCGGCTGCAACCGCAGAGTCGGCAAACTTGGCAGATAGCCCCAATATTCATCTAAATTGACCGACCGCATGAATAAAAGACGCTCCTGTTTTTCCGGGGGAATGTTCCATGCCGTCAAAGCCTCACGGTCGAATGAGGCGGACGCGAGTGAACGACGGAGCTTGAATTCATCCAATTTCCCCAGGAAATCGGTATGCGTATCAAAAGAGCATACTCCAACCGGAAGCCGGGGCGGGAATTTACATTCAAAATCAAAGACCTTGTCCTTTACGAGCTTGACTAGATTCGATAAATCCAGACGGGGATGTTTTTCCTGAAGCGCCCGTCCGACCGCGCGAATACCGGGAATCATGCTGTTGGAAATCGCCACCGCGCCGCCGTTAATGCCGAAACTGTAAAAAGTCACCACAATCTGTCCGAAAGATTTGCGAAGGACAATCCAAATCTTCCGTTCCGCATCACACATCAGCCGAATATGTTTATTTTTTTCCGAAGTGAGACATATATCGGCAACATACTGGAAACGGATTGCTTCCAATTTCTTTTGCCATGCATCAAAATAAACCGCCGGATTCATCGCAGGAGTGAATTTACCGAGATCGTCCAGTTTACGCGCGGTACTACGAACATCATCTCGGACGGAAGCCATCCATGCTTTGTCCATAATCAGGGAAGCAACAATTATCCCGCCCGTAACCATTATCCATCCGTACCAATGAAAAAACAATGTCGGAATTCCCGCCGCAGTCAATAAAGCAGCGAAAAAGAAAAATATTTTCCAGATCATAAGTTCTCCTCAATTGATATTCCTGAGAGAGCAGTGTTTTCCAATTGCAGCATCCTGCAAATCCATATCTTTTGTCATCACGACCTCATTATCCGGTCATTTCTTCAACTCCGATTTTTCCGACTCAAGCAGATAGTCCCGGACGGCGTCAAGTGCCTCGGGATTTTTCTGTATTCTGTCTACGACATAAAAGTATGGCGCGGCGAGACCATCGGCATCCGCGATAATTTTTTTCAGCGCCGGACTACGACCGGAATATTTCAGAATGGATCTGCCGGAAACCCGCTCCAGACAAACCAAAGCGACTTCCCCTTCGTTCATTTTCGGCAAGCCGCAGAAAAAGTGTCCGGTCGCGGCTTTGGAATCCAAGCGTTCTGCAAGAAAAGAAAGAGTATTATCGCGTCCATAGCTAACAAAAACATTCCAATGGGGATTTTTCGCATAGGTATCCGGTGTGGAAAGACAACATCCACTTTGAGAGCCTTTCAGAAAATTTTGCCACGCTGTTTCCATACTTTCCGCTCCAGACCCCGAACGGATTTCCGCATTTTCCAGCAGCGTAAAGCGGAAAAAATGCACCGGGCGGGTAAACCACGGATTTTTTGATTTGGAAGGGTGTTCGATCACGACCTTGCCTTGGCCCGGATCGGCGGAAATCCACTCGTCCGGCGATAAATAAATCATCACATGCACCCCGTCGTCGGTAATGGCAAGATCGCCGGGGTTCAACTCCTTTTCCGGCGCGGTCGCCACAGTTCCGGCAAGATTCAATGGAAAGAGATAATCCCGATATCCTTCCGCCAGTGCCTTTGCCGAGGCATCGAACCACCAGTTTTTCAAAGCGGAAAACAGAAAAACATTGTTCCTCTCTTTCAAGCCCGTTTTCAACAGAGCATTTCTCATCGCTTTGCGCGGCAGACCGGAACAATCAATTCCCAAATGATTTTCCCCTCCCCAGAAGTAACGTGTCCCGTCATAAGTTCGTAACTCGGCGACATAGGAATCCCGCAGCTTGGCAAACAGGGCAGTGCAAGACAAAGCCGGCACGAACAACCATGCGAGCAGCACAATCAGTACCGGTATAAGAACGAAACTCCATTTCGATTTTCTCTGCCAAAGCAGATATGCGCCCGAAAGAATTTCAATAAAAATACCCAATGCGCCCAGAACAATCAGCCAACGCGATATCCTGCTGTTGACCGGCCAAAGCCACGCAAGAATCAGAACCAACGCCGGAAGCCACCACCAATATTTTTTCCAGTTTTTCGCCTTTACGGCAGCGAGAGACGGAACAATTTTGCCTTCAGCCGGAATCAACTCAGCAAGACGAAAGCTCCAACCATCCACTGGTCCATTGGGGACATGACCGGGGAAATACTGGAGTGTCCAATGCGGCGCGCCGGGAGTATTGCCGTAAAGATGCTCCAATGCCATCCGCATTTCACCGGAATCATCTCCATCGTCGGTTGGTTTTCCATCCCGGATTTCCGCAAAGTCAATTTGCACCAACATATTTTTTTCAAACAGAAGTTGAAGCCAGTATTCCTCATTTTGCAAAATAAGGCGTTCATCCTCCGAAAATCGGACGAATTCCACATAGTGTTTCCGCACTTCACCTGCCGTCATTCTCGGTTTTACGGAAATGGAGCCGAAATCAAGCTGTCCAGTTTGTCGATCAATCTTCATTTCTTCGCCTCCGAATCTTCCATTTTGACGATTTCGGCAATGCAATGGACGAAATCAAGAATGGTTTTCTCATCTCGATAAGCGGCAAGACTTGGATCAAAAAGTTTCTTTTCTGCAGCTTTATCTGAAATTGCAAATCCGAACTCCTCTTCCAGCGCCATTACAATACCGCCTCCATCAAAAACGTGTTCATCAATACCCGGCAACAGATAAATCTCTGACCACTTACAACGCCCGGAAATCATCTCTTTCGGAATTTTTGCCTTTGCCGCAATCAGTTCTCGCAATGTCAAGGCAATCCGAGCTTCAAGAGAATCGGCGTTCAATTCGCATTCCGCCAGATATGCGGCATCGTCAAGACACGGACGCATGACAAATTTTGCGGAAAAAGCTCTTCGCTTTGACGACAGATTGAAAATGGAGAGAAAGCAGACAAGCACGACAATAAAAAGAAACAGTCCAGAAACAACCCATTTGCCGTAATCGACCACTGAACGCCAAATCGTCGGAATCACGCAGTTAACGGATTTTACATACGCTTGAATGGATTCAAGGTTATCGTTTAACGTTCCGGCACGATACTCCGGCGGGGGCATTGACCGCAGTTGATACAATCCTGTGAAGGCGGTATGCCACTTTGGAATCCGCCTCAAGTGATTTTCCGTCACCCACTTCACATCGGCGTTGGCAACTACTGCCGGGTGTTGAGCGTCAAGGCGGCCCGCCGGATACACATTCTGATCCTTTTGGGCGGCTCGCTTCCATACGGAAACCATTTGAATTTGCCGTGCTTTAGCGCGACCATCACCGGCCTCAAAGCCGCTTATATTGAAGCTGAAAAACAGAATCAACGTTCCAATCATGGCAAAAACGGTTCCCCATTTTTGCAGACGCCCCCTCCACGAGATCAGTCCGGCGATGAATAGCAAACCGGTCAATGCCGCCAGCATTCCGGCAAGATAATTCGGGTTCCCAACAGCCAAATTCATCGGGATCAAAATTGACACAATCCACGCGATTGCGGCAATATTAAAAGAAACACCTGATTTCTCCGCATTCTTGTTCCGCCCCATACAAAGCATCGCCACGACAATGCCGAGTGAAACGCTCCAGAGCAGCAGACAGCAAATCGCATACAGATCGGAAAGGTTCATGACTGCCCTCCCGAACGCCTCTCTCTCGCAAATTCTTCCCGGGCGTGTTTGATATCATCCTGTGTAAAAAATTCGTTGACAGAGAGACAGGAAAGAGGAGGATTCAGCATCAGTTCTTTATGAATCACATCAATTTTATTGAAATGCCTTGCTTTCAGAAAAGAGTCATTTTTAAATACTTTTGCTCGATCTGTCAAAAGGAGATTCCGATTGGCGTCCAATGTCAGAAACCCGTTGGCAGACAGCAGGGTTAATGCATGATTCACCTCATAAGGCGTCGGGATGGCATGATTCAGCCAATCCGCCGCAAAAATCACAGCACCAAGCGGAATGGGATTTCTATCCTGGAGCAACAATGCGGTGAGAATCCATGCATCGCTCCAGAGATATAACGAAGAAAAACGAGACCGGCGAAAAAAAGATTTAAGAAATTCAAGATCTGTCATGGTTTCGCCTCCAGTTCTTCAAGCGTGAGGCTATACCCCCATTCACAGATTTTTCCGTTGAATTTTCTCCCTTTCAGTTCAAGACGGAGGATACAGGATGCCTCCGAATCCAAGGTCAACTCCATCGCCGATCCGGGGAGGAGGCAGGAAACATGACCGGAACGAGTTTTATTTTTTTTTCGTCCGGCGGACCAATGTTGAAGATGGCGGGACAGAATGGTATCGATTTCGGTATGAGAGAAACGAACACCCGCTTTTGTTTTGATTTTCATTCCGACCAATTTCAATTCAAAAGATTCCAGTCGACTATTCGCAGGAACTTCCCAATCAAATTCCAGCACTCCTCCCCAGTTAAGCGGAAGTCGGGTCAATTTCAGAATTGGTGGATACACCTTCCAGGTACGGATGAAATATCGTCCGGTTTCCCAGACACCCCAAGAGGTCAAAACGCCGAAAAACGCTAATGCGAGTTTTATAGAAAACGTACCGGAGTAAACTAATATATCGGTCAAAAACCAGCAAATGACTCCTCCGAAAAGAATCATGGGAATGACAAAACAATAAAATCGACCATTACGGTCAAATCGTATAATGGCTTCTTGTTTTTCGAGCAGCAGAATCGGAGTAATGATGGCTCCGACAAGTCCATAAATCAAGAAAAGAATCATGGCCAAACAACCGGGAATCATTCCGTGATTTTCACGAATCAGAACCGCATTCGACGGATTATTCGGATCGACCCGGCAAACCGTATGTTTCCCGACCGGATAATCACGAACCGCCGTCTTGCCGCGGTGATTATATCGTGTAGAGGCGCTGGGAAATGCAAACTGCGAAGACCAGAAACGCTGTCCGCGATAATCATATTGAAACTCAACTCTCGGTTCCCAATATGTGCCAAATCCCCGGCTCCAATGTTTTTCTGCGGTACTTTGTGTGATGATACACGGAACAGATTCCCATTGGGCCGAACTGATATATTGTCTTGCAGGAACGATACACATATTCCACGCGAGAACGATAAACATACTGTAAAGCGCAGCAAACAACATATATCCGGCAATCCATCCGGCAAGTTTATTGCAAAACTCAGTCTCATACCATTTTTTCACAGCTTCGCCTCCAGTTCTTTGTGGTCTTCCGGGCGTTTCCAAAGCAACACTTCACAATTTACTGGACCGGTTACAATCTCTTGGTATGTCGAATGGTCAAATCCATCCAGAAACAGAAAAAAATCCATAACAGCGGGATTGATATACCGATCGTCGATTTCTACTCGTTTGGGTTGCCCGGTTCCGCTTCGAATCAGGCATTTCAGAATAAACAATGCAAATCCGCCGACGTCCTCATTCCTTCCTCGAACCTCCAACAGATTGTCAGGAGAAAGTTCCAACAACAACTTTCCGTCAATATTGCGGATTTTTCCAAATTTCCCTTTCGCATATCCCCAATGACAATCAAACAAACGCGACAGAATCAACTTTGCGGGACTCCATGTTTTCTTTATCCCGCGCCCCATATTACTGTGTGTGCTGAGATAACAAAGTCCCCATGCTGCGGCAAAAACGCTATATAGTACAAGCAGAAATAAAATAAAAAACGCCCATTCGAAATGAATATGGTTAAACCATGTATAACCGATGCCGATCACCGATTCCACGACAATGACAAACGACGTTGCTTTTAAAAAGTCCTTCAAGGAAGAACCCTTTTTAAGATTATTCAATGTCTGTTGGGAATCCAGCGCGTCCAGAAACTTTTCCACAAGTTCCCGGAAAGTCCAATCTCCATGCGGCTTCAGCAGTTCCCATACGGCCGAGCCATCCGCCCCCAGCCACTGAACGGCAAGAGCCATTTGATGTTCCTGCAATTTATCGTTGTTCTGATCGTTTTTGTTTTGTTTCTCATACCATTGCGGAACGAATTCATTCAAATGTTTCTCTGCTGTGATGGCATCCGCATTCAGATTGCCGCCTGTCGCATAAAGCAGAAGCAAGCGGGATACCCATATGGCATTTCCGCTTCCCGGAGCAATGGAACAGATGTTTAAAAGCTGCTGAAATAAATTCAAAGGCTTGGGATTCTCAATCCGTTTGAAACTCAAGCCGCCAATCGGTGGTTCATGAGGTCCTCCTCCTGAAAAATTTAACGTTTCCCAGTATGGAGCGCCCGGTTGTTTCCCGTAATTTTCTGTCATAAAACTGAGCAACTCCCATACATCATCATCGTCATCGGTCGGTTTCCCGTCACAAACCTGAGTAAAATCGATTTGTGCGAGTTTTCCATCGTTGAAATTCAGCTGAACCCAGTATGCCTCGTTTTGTAAAATGATTTTTTTGTCCGAAGCAGTTCCGTTGATTTGCAGAATCATATCATGATATCGGGATTGAACTTCCTCCGCCAGTGTTTCCGGTGAAACGGCAATGGAGCCGAACTCTACAACGCCTGTAGTTTTATCAATCTTCATTTCTTCGCCTCCGAATCTTCCGTTTTGACGACTTCGGCGTTGATGTGAGCATTTTCCAGTTCAATTTTAATTTTATGCAAATCCAATAAAGGTTTTCCGTAGTGGGCCAAACGTCTTTCCCAATCATCAGGCAATCTTTCAAATGTGGAAAGTTCCTTGAGAAATTCCACTTGCAATGAATCCATTTTATTTTGCAGATCATAGTCCGGCAATGAGACTTCAAAATCGTTTGCTTCGGCGATCAAGTCGTCATAAGAAGAATCTTTGAGGAAACAATCAGCCAACTTTTTGCCGGACGGTTCCTGAAAATAGTCCATGACCGTATAAAGCCTCGTACCAGGAAACACTGCAAGTTGTTCAAAATCATCGTCATCATTGAGCGGCAGTGCATTCTCGGCGAATTTCTCCATGAATTCTGAAAATTGTTGAACTGGTATTCCTGTATGAATTGCTTTTGTCAGAAGAGTCAAGCCCTCATCGAACAATTCAGGATTATGCCAATGATGGCCCCTCCCGAATACGTCATAAAACATTCTGTGATGCTGCAGCCAGATATACCAGAATGCAAGTTGATGAGATTCCGGAAGAATCGTCCACAAGCCGCGAAGAAAATTGCCTTGTTCCATAATGAAATCCGTTCCTGTCACACAAGTTTTTTTCTTCACCCATGCGGCAATAAACAAAAAGCCGACAACAGGAGCAGCAAGCAAACATGCAATGATGAACCAATTGTCCTCGTTCATTTCCCGGCCTCCGTTCCCCTGGTCTGGCTGGTTGCTGGTTTGGTCTCAGGCAGATCGACAACCAATTCACCGCAGCAGTGGCAGCGGCCGGTTTTCAATTCGAATCTAATGTTGGGCCACTTGATTCCACAGGCGGGACATTGCGGAAATCCGGAGTGCCGCCGCGCAAATGTTTCACCCCAACGCATCATGAGTGGAAGCGTTGCCAACGGAATGAAAGCTCCGGCAAAATTTAAAAAGTGACAAATCAGGAATATCAGTCCAAACCAAGGACCAAGTACGGAAAGAAACAATAACGGATAACGCCATTCTAATGAGTTTTGCTTTTCTTTCAAAAAACACAGCGAAATCTTCTTTCCCTGAAACTCGTTTTCGGGTTCATCCAACCAGATTGTTTTTTTGCAGAAAGGACAAATGCCATTATTATATTTTACTTGATTTACGGGAGGCTCACCAAAGGAACAGGAGAATGTTGGGACTATTTCGTTTGTCAAAGGTTCAGTATCAGCAATTGAAATAATTATGGAATGTCCGCAGTTTGGGCATCGGTGAAATGGAGAATCTTCATTTGTCTTCCGAAACAAACATCTGATCAGAAATATGCAATATATAGAAAGCATAAAAATATACCATTTATTGGAGGTTTGCGGATATCTTTCCGGAGGAAATACAAAGAATAAAACCGCAATGCCTAAAATAAAACCACTGAAAATTAAAATTTGTCGCCTGCTTGGAAAAGTAATCCTTGTGGCCTTAATAAATTCTTTTTTGCTGAAACGTTCACTCATATCCCCGTCTCCGTTCCCCCTGATGGGCTGGAAGCTTCGGCAAAGGAGATACGTTTCCCGTCCGGCAGAATCATTGTAAACTCCTGGAGAAATAAGCGGACAGATATGTCGTGTGTCTTTTCAAACATCTCATTTTCCAAAGGATATGGATGCCCGCACTCAGGGCATCGGTGAAATGGAGAATCTTCCTTTGTCTTCCGAAACAAACATCTGATCAGAAATATGCAATATATAGAAAGCATAA
>OLGD01002583.1_pt1 | contig 20204 bp, 22 predicted proteins | sample 1605311 | NCBI WGS metagenome assembly OLGD01 (sample SAMEA3888917, study PRJEB22519) | human gut metagenome | biome: human gut; feature: human-associated habitat; material: faeces | place: Denmark | collected 2010
CGCAGACAGTCTACCGTCTGGAACTTCGACAGGCCGCAGAAAAGCGCCTTGCATCCGACAATGAAACCCGTTGCTCTCATGGCTTATCCGATCCGGAACAGTTCAGTTTCCGGAGCTCTGGTGATCGATTTCTTTTCCGGGTCAGGTTCTACCTTGATGGCGTGCCAGCAGATCGACCGGGTCTGCTATGCGATGGAGATCGATCCCCGTTATGCCGATGCGACCGTTTCCCGTTATCGGATGATGTATAAAAACAGTCCGGTGCGCCTGATCCGGGACGGTATCGCTCTTTCTGCCGGTGATACTTATAGACTTCTGAACCGGTAAAACATGGATTATGCGACTCAAATACGGACATTCGGCGCATTGGGCTATTCACCCGAACGCATTGCCAATATACTGGGCCTGAAAGGGACGGAGCGGGAAGAGGTCATCTCCCGGATACGTACCTCCGGAGATCCCTATAATTCGGCTTATCTGTATGGGAATGCGGTAGGAGAGTATAATATCGACGCAGAGTTGGCGAAACAGGCCGAACAGGGAGATATCGATTCGATCGAATCGCTCGAGACCCGGAAAAAAGAACGCACCCATCTGGATTTGAAAAGAAAGTTATTCGGTATATGAAATATTTGGAGATCATAGAAAAGCTGCATCCTGACATTATACACCATTTCCTGAGTACAGGCGAATGTCAGGGTATTCCTGTCGAAGTGCAGCGTTTTCTCAAGCAGATGCAATGGGCGGCCGAGATATATGAGTATGAACGGAACATTACACGGGCTGCCGGTATGCTGCGCAACCGCATCAAGGCGCAGCAGGGGCTCGATGTGGATGTGCGCACCTGTAAGAGCCGTATTTATTCGGCGATCAACTATTTCTCCATAGATAACAATGTCTCTGTAAAGGTCTGGGAAAATGATTTTGCCGATAAGTATGAAGACTTGGCACTGCTTGCCATCGATGCCGGAGAGTACAAGACCGCCAAGGCCTGCAAAGATGCCGCTTTGGAATGCCGTCGTCGGGCGTGCGAGGCTGCGGAAAAAGACAGTGCGTGGGCTCCGGTATTCATCATTTCTCCCGAAATCACGCCCGAAGAGCTGGGTTTCTCGAAACGGAGTCTCAAGGAGATCGCCCGGAAGTCGAACGAGGGTTTTTATATCAATCTGATAGAGTCCTTGCCCATCGAGAACGATGAGAAAAAGCGGTTATTGTCTGACGCGAATATTCAAGAAGCGGAATTTACGGAGGAACTGAACGATGAATGATGAAGAAAACAACGGATTCGATCTTGAGTCGTATTATATGAATCTGGTGCAGATACAGGCAAACCTGATCGATGCGAATGTCTTGTTTGCGGAATGGGCACGTGCTACCGGAAAGACGGAGGGAATCACTACGCCCCGCATCATTCGGGTGGCGAACGATATGCCGGGAGAATTAGGTTTTCTGGTACATTCTACTTATACAGCCCTATTTACCAACGTATGGCCTAATATACAGGCCTCTTTCAGCCGTCCGATACGAGGGGGACAACGGCCTATGCTGGAGTACGGTGTCGATTATGTGGTAGGCGAGACGAAGATCCCGTCTCATTTCAGAAAACCTCGTTACCCGATCGCTTATCCCAAGCATTCGATTCTTTTCAGGAACGGTTTTCACTTGCAATTGGTATCGTCCGATCAGCCCGATTCCGTTGCCGGGCGTTCCGGAGTACACGCCTTTATCGAGGAGATGAAACACAATAAGGGAGAGAAGCTGAAAACCCGTCTGTTTCCTTCCTTGCGGGGTTCTAACGCTACTATTCGCCGGAGCTCTTATTACCAAGGTATCACCGGTGTGTCGGATACCGCCCGTGTAGATCTCGGAGAGGATAACTGGTTCGAGGATTATGAGAAAAACATGAACCGGAATCTTGTCGAGGAAATAGCGACGGCGGCCTTACACGTCAACCGGTATCTGTTCGAGTTGTACCATACCGAACGGTTGCTCCGGCAGGAAAAGAATCCCGTCGCACTCGAGAAACTCCGGTTGATGCAGGAGAAGCAAAAACGTATGTTGGCTCTTTGGCAGCCCCGTCTGGCCGATATGCGGCGGAACGCCACCTATTATGTCCGTGCCAGCTCGTTCGCCAATAAGGAGATATTGGGAGCGAAGTTTTTCAAGACACAATATGAGTCGCTCGACATCGACGAGTTTCTGACAGCGATTTGCGCCATTCGCAAGAAAGCGGTCGTGAACCGTTTTTTTGCCACATACGCTCCGAGAAAACACCAGTATTCCGGAGACCAGAGCTACAAATACGCCTCTATCCTGAAACTCGATCTGAAGGAACATTTCCGGTTGACGGCTTTCTATCTCAAGCAATATAATCCGAACGATGAAATACTGCTCGGCTATGATCCCGGCCACTTCTCCAGCCTTGTCGTGGCTCAGGAGAAGAAAAACGGTTCTGAACTCCGGGTGATAAAAGAATTTACCTGTTATTTCCCTTACCAGCAGCCCGAACTGGCTCAATCGTTTTACGAATTTTTCGGCAGTGACGCCCGTAATAAGCATATCAAACTCTACTATGACCGGGCGGGGAACAAACGGCGGGAAGAACTGGAACAGATAACGACCGATGCCCGGATATTGAAACGGGAGTTGGAGTCTTTCGGCTTCGACGTCGAGCTGATGAACGAGGGACAACGCACCATTTACTACTGGCAGCAATTCAAACTGTTATGGTTAGTATTCGGAGAGCAGACAAACGCTTTTCCTCACGTGCGTATCTGCGAGAATGAATGCAAGAATCTCTGTTCGGCGATTATGCTTTCTCCCCTGAAAAAGACAGAGGGACGCATCGAGCTGGACAAGACCAGCGAAAAGAAAGTCCCGTTGAAACACCAGGCGGGGCTCACGACACAACTCCCTTCCGCCCTTATTTATTTGCTGTACGGTCTGTATGGCGACCGGTTATCATCCGATTTCATGAATATTCCCGATGACTTGCCGGATAATATCGTGCTGTAGGAGCTTGTGAGTTAAAAAATGTCTCAGAGGAGAATAACATACGGTTTGTCAAGGAAAAGCTGTCATCCGGTCGCTGAATTGATTTTGACGGAGAAAAAAAAGTCCTCGCAGCGGTTCAATCTGCGGGGACGGGTGTCAATTAAAACATCTCTCAAGATATGGAGAGTGAACCGATTTTCTTGCTGATATCTTGAAGGGCAAAGTTGAAAGTCTCTATATCTTTTTTACTGAGTGTATAGACTTTTCCCCTTACTTTGTAACCGTAAATGCGCTGTTGCAGCCATGCGGCGCTTTTTCCGAAATATTGGCGTGCGATATAAGAACAATCTTTTTTATCCAGATTGATATATTTTCCCAAAAAAAATAATTTTCTTTTTGTCATTCCAAAATAAATCAACAATTTTGTATTGCCCTTTAAATTAGTGATATAGACTGAGGATAGGATATAGATCCCTTTTCAAGACGTAATCCGTAAAATCGGGTTAGGGTTACACTAATACCTTTGGGCACGTTTTGATAAGGGATTCATTATATAAATGGATGGAATATTTGGATTTTACCTCTTTAATAGAGGATATAAAAAGTTTAAATAACCAACAAAATTATTGGATGGTGCGTACCATGGGGGGTGCATATTACCGGGAATTTGTGAGAGGTGGTTATATTGCTGTTGGATATAATAATATTACACTTGCCGACCTGAATCATTTACCTGAATCTGATAATTTGGCAAAAGAAGCATTGAAAATAAAATTTAATAATCAATATCCTGATATTCGAAATTCAGGTTATCCCGTTACTCAGATTTTACGCTTTTCTCGGGAAATTAAAGAAGGAGATGTTGTAATAATCCCTTCTACTGGAGCTTCCCATGTAGCTATTGGTATTGTTGTAGGAGAAATGTATGAAGAAATACATCCTTTTTTAGATGATGAACATCATTGTGATTTTAAGAAAAGAAGATCTATAAGTTGGAGACATGCCTGTCGTAAAGAAAGTTTACCTCCAACCTTACAGTTAATGTTCAATTCTAGACATATTCTATCTGATGTAAAAGGTTATGCTTCTTATATAGATAGTGTTATACATGACTGTTATGTCAAGGAGGATATAATGCATTTGGTTTTGAAGATTAGGGCGAAACATGAGGTCTCGTTAGAAGATTTTTGCGATTTGAAAGCGATATCATCATTGATTGAGGATTTCTGTCAAAAGTATCAAACGGAATGTCGTGGAACATTAACAATGAAGATACAAATGGAATCACCCGGTTGGTTACGTTTATCGACTAAAACTCTTGGATTGTTACTTCTATTTGGTTTGTTTACGATTGCAATAACAGGAGGTGGTCTCCAATATAAAACAGACGAAGGACTGGAACTTTACACTACTGGAATTGGAGGGGTTATTAATGATTATTTAGATAGGAAGGCTGATCGTGAATTAGTTAAAGCGGCAGCAAGGGCTATGGATTCATTAAAAATTAAAGCTCCTGAAGATATGCGACCAATAATAGAAATTCTTAATGCTAAGAATAAAGGCAGACGTGATTATTAGAGCTATGCCGGGAAATAATAAAGAGGAATGAGTAAAAGTGCTATAATAATACCGATTATGACAATTCTGTAGTCGGTATTTTTTTTGTACCTCCAATCCCATGATATACAACATACTATACATTGTAACAATAACATGATACTGGTACTGATAACAATGAAAGTACCCATGAAAGCCAATATATCTCTAATTAAGTCAACCATGGTTTCTTAGAGCTTTATGTTGCAAATATAGCGATTAGATAATGTGGAAATGAATCTTTTAACATAAAATAGATACAATATTGCAATTTTTTCCCTTGTTTATTTCAAATATGTTTCTCATATTTGCAGTGTCTACCATTTGAATCAGGCGAGAAGGCTCGCCATATTTGCTGCGGGCATTTTTTATGCCTATGGCTTTCGATATAGTTCCGTCCCGTGTGGAGCGTTAATGCGCCCACAGCCTGATTCAGGTGGTAGACAACGGGGAGCGGAACTTTTTTTGTTCCCTTCCCGCCTAAAAATTAATCTATTGTTTCATTTAAATTGTCTACCAAAATGAAAAGAACAAGAACACTGACCGTCAGCGATCTGCTGGCGACACTCCCCAAGAGTGCCCGTATCATGGGCTTTAAATTCCACCGTCAAGACGGGCTGTTATCAGGAAAAGTGGAGGCGTACCTTCACGGGCGATTCGAGACCTTTATCATCAGGGAAGGAGGCCGGTCATGAAAGAATCTGTAAATGTCGGAAGCCTCGGCTTCACTCCTGAGATGATGGCCTCCATCAAGGAATGGCGCGAGCACGGAACGCTCGCCGATCTGGACTGCATCTGCGACCGGATACTGCTTAATTGGGAAGGTATAGACGATTACTTAGATGTCAAGGCTACACTGATGCTGTTATCGTCCCTGAAGAGACAACTGAAACCGTTCTTAACGTCAGAAACAGAGAAGCCATGAAAAAGGAAATGAGCGATTATAAGCAGGCGATCACAGAGCGTTATGCCCCTGCGAGGACGGTTGAAGAGTCGACGCCCCGGCTATCGACCGAAGAGATTTGTGCAGCGATAAATAAGATCAATCCGGGAGTGGATATTTCGGCCTCCGAAGTTTATGATCTGATGAAGTCCGCCGGCTTCCGATTCGTAGCCGTTCCCGGTACAATCGGATTGCAATTCAAATGGATATTGATTGAGAAATAGTCCTCTTCTGAGTTTTGTCCTATAAATGATGATACGCATCAGGTCACGTTTTTTTAACTGTTTATAACTAAAATCGAGCCTGATGCGTATCATAAAAATTTTCTTAACCCATTAAACGAATAATTTATGAAAACCAAAACAATTGCGAGAGTAAACAATGTGGCAATTTTGGCCGGTAACGATTCTGAAAAATTAGTTCCTATCAAACCGATTTGTGAAGCGTTGGGAATCGATGACGATGCTCAAAGAAGAAAGATTCAAGATGATGATTTCCTGTCTTCAGTTGCCGTGCTCAGCACGGCAACTGGAGCTGATGGCAAACAGTATGAAATGTTCTGCCTTCCCCTTGAATTTATTTTCGGATGGCTGTTCACGATCAACCCGAAAAACGTAAAAGAGGAAGCCCAAGAGGCTGTCCGGCAATACCGGATAGAGTGTTACAGAGTGCTGTATAACCACTTCTTCGGAAACCTGAAAAAGCAGATCGAGCAAAACGACAAGGAAATAAGGCTTTTGGAGGAGATCACCGAATTGAGTCAGCAAAAGACCGCTATTCTCAGTTCGCTCTCGGAAAAGAAACGGCTCTTGGAGAAACTTCGGGAAGAGCGTCTGAAGAACGAGCCGGAACTGTTCTGACAAGCCGGACGGGAACCCGGGATGACGGATTCCCGTCCTTTTCCGTACCGTTTGCGAGTCTTAACTTCACCGGAAAAAAGAGATGGTAACCGAAGAGATGATCAAAAAAGAGTTTATACACCGGACAGTGAGCCGGGATATAAGACGGATATATGCAACTCAGGAGGCTGTAATACGGGAAGCCTTGAAACCAAGAACCGGAAATCTGCTTGATTGTATATCGAGACGTCCTATCGATGTTCAGGGGTCGGGACTGAAACCGACTTATTACATGACTGTACTAAGATATATGCGGCTTCTCGAGATACAATATAGAAACCAAGATATGAAAACCCGTCGTAAACTTGCTCTTTATAACCGGGTGATCTGGGGAGTGCTTTATCACGAAACTTTATCCACTCTCCGATATGGATTGACGGATGAAATAAAACAGAGCATACGGGAAGACTTGAATGAATCATCACCCAAGAATTTGGATTAATATATTATATTTATTACATTTGTTAATATAAAATTATAACTATGTGGTTCTGCATCAATTTTATATTGTCTTTGATTTTCGTTCCCCTTTATACTAAAGGGTGGCCAATGGAAATGAAAGTAGCAACGTTTATAATTTCTTTAGGTGTGTCTCCTCTCTTGGGGATTCCCTTAATGAAAATGGGATATAAATGAAGCGTGGTATTGAACGATAAAAAATTAGAACTATGGGATTACTTTGGCTACTTTTCAATTTGCTCTGTGTTTGGCTGTTTACCGGCAAGTGGGAACTGCTTGACCGAATGCTTGCATTTGCATTCTCGATTTTTCTTACACCGATTATCGGAATACCTTTAGCAAAAAAACTATGTAGCTATCTCTGGCCTTAACCCGTTATCAATAAAAAATTAGAACTATGGGATTACTTTGGATGCTTTTCAATTTGCTCTGCGTCTGGCTGTTTACCGGCAAGTGGGAAATGTTTGAGCGAGTATTCGCATTTGGGTTATCTTGCTTTGTCACCCCGATTATCGGAATACCCTTAGCAAAATTTTTACTTCGTTTATAGGACCGGCCTGTCCTTTATACTCCCGATAACCATGGGTACTTTTACCGTAAAAAAAGTACCTGTATGGCATCACGACTGACAGAAGACCAGATCAAATGGATACTCACCCTCGACGCCTCGGCGGCCGAGAAGGAGATAAACAACCTGATAAAAGTAAACAAGGAGTTGCAGGAGGCGAACAAGGGCGTACAGAAAGAGATGCGCCAGTTGGAAGCCGCCGGAAAGAAGGAATCGGACGAGTACCGCAACCTGAACGGCGTGCTCCGTGAGAACAACAATACCCTGAAGGCGAACCGGGAACAGATAAAACGGCTCGAGAACCAGATGGGACTCGCCAACCTCTCCATGTCGCAGCTCAGAAGGCGGGCGCAGGACTTGGAGAGCCAGATGAACCGCACCTCCCGCAACCTGCATCCCGAAGAGTGGAACAAGCTGCAAAAAGAACTTACCGAGACCCGCTCCAAAATGAACGAACTCAAAAAGGCGGGTAAACAGGCGGAAGAGTCTTTGGGCAAGTCTATTCTTATGAAAGGGGGTATTGCTGCTTTTGGAGGAAATATACTTACACAACTTACAAATTGGCTTTGGAGCATGGTTTCCGGCATGAAAGACCTCGTTGCCGAGGGCGTCAATATGGCGGCGGCCGCCGATGGGGTGACCCGTGCGTTCGAGGCGCTGGACCGTCCCGATCTGCTCGATAACCTGCGCAAGGCGACCAAGGGGACGGTAAACGATCTTGAGCTGATGAAAGCCGCTAATATGGCGAAAGACTTCAGAATACCGTTGGAAGATCTCGGCAAGTATCTCGAATTTGCCCGGCTCAAGGCGCAGCAGACCGGACAGTCGGTCGAGTATATGACCAACTCCATCGTTACCGGTCTGGGGCGGAAGTCGGTGCTGATACTCGACAACCTCGGATTGTCGGCCGCCGAAATAAACGAGCAGATGGCAAAGACGGGCGACTTCATGTCCGCAGTCGCCTCTATCGTGGACAGGCAGCTCGCCGAGGCGGGCGGGAGCTATATATCGGAGGCCGATAAGATGGCTCAACGTACGGTGAAGCTGCAGAACGCCCAGATGAAATTGGGAGAAACCCTTCTTCCTCTTAAACAAAATCTTGATGCGACTTTCGGCTCGTTCAAAATAAGCCTGCTCGAAGCTACCGGATGGGTAGTGAAGAACCGGGCGGCGATCGGTGAATTGATCGCTGTCATCGGAGCATATATAGCGATAAAGAAAACCTTGATTGCCGTCAATACCCAATCTATGGTGGTAAGCAAAAAAGAGATGGCTCTGCAAGCATTGGAAGAAGTTCAAGTACGTGCCTCCATTGCCGCCGAATATGCCTTGGCTGCCGCTAAAGCGTTGTTGACCGGAAATATCAAGAAAGCGACAACAGCCATGAGAAGTTTTCTACTGACATTGGGATTGAATCCGATTACGGCTATAACGATGGCTGTCACAGCTGCTACCTATGGGATATATAAGCTCTGTACAAGGACAAACGAGGCAAAGGCGGCCATGAACGATTTTACCTCCGAAATGCTTACTGAGAAAAGAGAACTTGACAAGCTGTTCAACGCACTGAAGAATGCGGCCGATAAAACCAAGGAAAAGAAAGATATCATCGATGTAATCAACAAACAATACAAAGACTATTTGCCCAACCTGCTCACAGAACATTCCACCTTGGAAGAGATAAAAACGGCATACGACCTTATAAACCGGAAGCTGAGAGAGAATATCGCCTTGAAGACATTGAACGAAAAGGCAAACGACATCGAGAGCAAATCTTTGGAGAATAAAACCAAACAGATAAATGATATACGTGATGAATTGTCGGCTATGCCCGATTTCCAACGGGAAGAGGTAATCAATTATATCGTACGGCTTGGTGATCAGTATGTAGCCGAAGGTAAAAGGGTGGAAAACGCATGGTCTGATGTCATAAGAAATGTGTTGAAAAAGTATTTTCCTAAATCGTCCGCACCTTTAGGGCTTAGCGGAGAGATACAAGATTATGTGCAGGAGGTATATGCCGCAGCCGAGGAAATACAGAAAATAAAAAGTGAGTTGTCGCCTTTCCTTCCTAAAGAATCGGCAGAGTCCGGAAGTGGAGACAGTGGTACCGTTCTTGAGAAGGGAAGTAAATCTCTCGTCCAGATACAGAAGGATCTGTTGGAACTTGCCCAGAAGATGCCGGAGACTACCGAAGCGGAAATCGCGGCCAAGAACAGAAAAATAGCGTCTATCAATAAGGAGATACAACGGCTTCAGAGTCTGGGTGTGGAGCAGAAGAAAGCCTCGAAATCTCCCGACTCCATGTCGGCAGATGTGTCGGCCAATGACAATGCGTACAAGGCACGCCTCTTGTCTATCAAACAGAACCGGGAAAAGGAAAATCTCACGGACGAAGAGTATAACCTGCAAAACCTCAAGGTCGAACGGGAGTTCCTTGACGAGAAACTGAAAATCCTCAAGGAGTATTACCAAAGGGAGAAAGATACGAAAAAAAAAGATTCGATCGCCGGGCAAATATCGGATACGGAATCGAAGGGTATTGACATCGATAACCGGATAGACCGGGCGGAAATCGATAATGTAAAGGCGAAATGGGCCGACCGGATGGCGCAGGAAGAGGAGGGCTATCGTCAGCTGAAACTGCAATTTACCAAACAACTGGCCGACCAGAAGATAACGAAAGAACAGTATGACGTCGCTATATTGGCCTTGGAAGAGGAAGAGTTAAAAACCCGTCTGACCTTGCAAAAGGAGTATCTCAACGAATTGACCAATCTTGAGGTGCAGAACGGGAGGCTGAAAGTGGAGACTGTGAGAGAGGCGAGTAATGAGGTGCTGAAAACCGAACAGCAGGTAGAAGACAAGCGTGCCGAACAGGTAATAAAAATGTCTTCTCTGCTGAAGGACTTCAAAGACCAGTTTAACCTGACCAACCAGGAAAGTGAGACCGACACGCAATTGAAGTTTCTCGAATCGGTCTATAAAGTCCGCAAGGCCGAAGCCCAAAAGCAAGGTCTCGACACGACAGAGTTAGATACCGCATACGAACAGGCCAAGACGAATATTTTGCTCAAGGGGGAACAGGAACGGGCGAATATCCGCCAACAGTACGGGATATTTTCGATGCAGGAAGAATACCAGTTACAAATGGATATGCTTGAGCAGCAATATGCTCAAGGACTGTTAAAAGAAGAAGAGTATCAGCAGGCTAAAAACCAGCTTCAGGTACAGCGGGCTAAAGGGTATTTCGATACTTATTCGGGTCTGGCAAGCAATGCTGTTGAAGCCATGCAGCAGGCAGAACTTGACCAGATAGACGCTAAGTATGATGTTGCCATAGAAGCCGCACAAGGAAATGCGGAAGAAGTGGAGCGCCTCGAGAACGAGAAAGCCCAGAAAAAGTTAGATGTACAGAAAAAATATGCGGATGTAAATTTTGCAATTAAAATCTCTCAGATTATAGCAGATACGGCTGTTGCCATAATGCAGGCATACGCACAATTGGGTCCTATCGGGGGGAGTATTGCTGCTGCGTTTATGGCTGCGACCGGTGCGGCACAGATTGTCTCGGCGAAAGCAGAGCGGGATAAAGTGAAAAATATGAAGCTTAACACTTCATCATCATCATCATCTTCTTCTTCTTTTTATGGGGAAAGGGTAGTGACGGGGAGAGAAAGCGGAGGGTATATCGATGTGAAGCGTGAGCAGGATGGAAAGAGATATAAGGCAGTTTTGAATCCTAAACGCCGGGGATATATCGGTTCTCCTACCGTTATCGTGGGTGACGGACCGGTCGGTAAGAGCCGGGAGTGGGTAGCGTCGAATGATGCCGTATCGAACCCGACGATCCGCCCTTTGCTCGATATGATAGACAGTGCCCAAAGGAGCGGAACCGTGCGTACCGTTGATATGAATCTGTTGATGCGTCAGCGCATAGCGGGGTTTGAAAACGGCGGATTTATCGGCTCTGCCGCCCGACAGAATCCGGGTTATACATACGGCGGCAAACGGCAATCGGACGATCTGTCAGCGATAATATCGGAAACGAGAGATCTGCTGCTTTATCTGAAATCGAACGGGATAGAGGCACGCTCATTCTGGAGCTTGACCGAGTTTGATAAGATACAGAAAAGAAGAGAGGCGTCGGAAAAACCTTTTACCCGAAAATACTAAAAAAAGTTTCTTATGCAAATTATTAAAAACGGGGAGATACTCGACCTGAAAGAAAATCAAATCGAGATCGATAACACTTCTCCCATATTCAACATGAAAGGGACACAATCTGTCTCAATAAATTTTCCGAAAACACCCAAGAACCTCCGGTTGTTCGGTTTCCCAAACCGTTTGGATAGGTACAATAAAGTAAGCGGAGATGAACAAGTCGAAGTAAGAGACGGTGTTTTGATAAAATCAGGTATAATGAATGTGACTGCCGTAGGGGAAAACATAGAAGCGAATATCGGATTCGGAGAGAGTGAAGCGTATTCGAAAATGAATAAAACTAAGCTGGCGGATATGACCGGATTGCCGGTCTTTTATCCACCTTTGCCCTCTACGGGTATATCGCATATATTAAGCATGCTGAAAGGAATTTTAATCGACCGTGCCAGGTTCGATGAATCGGACTTCGGGATTTTTCCGGTCGTTACTTCTTTTGAAAAAAACGGGGATACCGGAATGCGGGAGAATCTTATGATCTTGAATGAGCTAAAAAAATCGGATCAAACGGTATTTGTAGGAGAGAAAAAGAGAACTATATCGGTTAAAGTCGATTCGGAATATAAGGATATAAAAGTCCCTATAGGTTACGGGATATCTCCATTCCTAAAATTGCATGTATTGTTGCAGTTGGTTTGGAAATATTTGGGATTTAATTTAATAGAGAATCCTTTCCGGGAAGATTTTCAACTTAGCAGTATCTGTGTGCTGAACAATACATGGGACACTATCGTTGCCGGTAAGATCCGCTATTCTGATCTGATGCCTGACTGTACGATTGAGGATATTTTGTCTATGGTTTGGGGGAAATTCGGGGCCGTGTATTTTGTCGATTCGAATACAAAGAATGTACGGATAAAATTGATCAAGGATATTCTTCAATCTCCAGAGTCGGAAGATTATTCGCTCTTCAAGTCGGGAAATCCTGAAATCGGTGTTTCTAAGGGGAAACAGCTAAAGTTCAGTTGCAACAAATCGGGAGATCTTACTGAGACAAGCAAAAAAACTTATAGTGAGTTCTTGAAAAGTTGTGGTGGCATAATAACTTCTTTGTCTGCTTGGGATTTGTTTGATCCTTCACTTCCGATTTCTAAATATATTTATGTTTATGTTAAAGAAACTGGACAGTTCTTTTATAATGCGATATATGGGGATGGTTTTCATCTGATATCATCATCTTTTTTTGAATGGAATCTTGAAATTGAGAATTTGGAATATGAAGAAATAAAAAGTCCGGATAACGCTTTGCCTATTTTATCCGCAATAACTCAATATAATCCGGCCCCTTATTTGGATGCTGGGGAATTGAACTTGAATACGTCGTTGCATGTTAGTGCGGATAAGAAAACAGAATCGGAAAGAGAGGAGAGAGCACCTTTGTCTATCTGTTTTGCGTTGCATAATGGCGGCTCTTGTTTCGGCTCTATTTTCAGTTTCGAACCCCGAAGTGGAAACCGAGTAAATATCAATGGAAATGAGTTCTCATTAGATCTTGTCTATCAGGGTAGTTCGGGATTGGTTATGAATTTTTTTCGTGATTATATGGATTTCATGAGGCATGCCAACCAAGAGATAACGCAGCCGTTGATTCTTCCTAAAATAACCTTGTATAATTTGGACTTCAGTCGGAAGCTGCTGATCGATGGACAATTTTTTCTTCCGGAAAGCTTTACTCAGATTGTCGGGAAAAGTAAGGATAGCGCTATCGACATGAAACTTCGGAGTCTTACCTTACTTCAACCATACGACTCTAATGAGTATGAACCTGTTGACCCGACTCCGCAACTCTATTATTGGAAAGAAGTAAATTATGCAGAAGATGAAATAGAAAGATACAGATTGATTCTTGAAAATGATCCTGATTATGAAAATGTTGAAGTCTATTCTGTTAGTTATACAACATCTCCTTCTGAAGATGATTTCGCTTATTTAACTGCTCCTACAATAGAAGATTATAATAATGCCGTAGAACATCTGGAACGCTATAAAGTTTTTATAACATATAGGTATTTCCGTATTTCTGATCAAAGAACAATATTAAGATATTACGATACGGAGTATAAGGCTGGAGTAAAAGTTGCACTTATCTGATGTCCTTTAAGATATGTGATCCGCTATTTTATTTTGTGATAAAAACCGTTGAATATGAAAGTTAGCGTACCGAATATTATTAACTGTTCCAGACTGTTACCGGCATTCCGGGCATTGCCCGGAAATGCGGATAAGGGAGCAGAAGACCTGTACCGGTTCTTAACAACTCCTTCCGGGGAAAGAGATGCTTTTCTAAAGCGGAACGTCCGTTGTTCTTTTCAGTATCAAAATAGTATAACAATTCCTGTATATGACCCAAGTTGAAGTAACAGTTCCGGCTTATGCGCTGGTCAATAATCCGATTCCGGTATCGATTAACTTGCCCGGAGGAGGTGCTCGTATCCGTATGCAAGTTATATATGGAGAAGAAGTGATGTATGAATCGGTATATAATATTCTTAAAAGTATAAAGATTGATATTTCGGATATTCTTCAAACCATCGTATCGGTTAAAGACCGGGACATGACCGAAATTTCTTTTTGTGATGATTCGGAACAGCTATGTGAATATGAGATAAAATTGACGGAATTATTTAACGGTGAGACGGAACTGTTTTCAGGTAAGTATATTGCTGTTTGGGGAGGTGTCAGCAAATTCTTTTCCCGGAATACTTCTATTGATAATTATATTGAATATAAACTGTCGGGTAATGCGGCTCTGACGACACGGACAAACGGGAAAATCATAGTGTGGCGCGAAACTGAGATTGTTCCTTTGAAAATATTAGGATCTCCTGATCTGCAGGTACATATAGCCAGTCCGGCCAATCATGTTTATGCATGTCCGATCGTACAGAGTTCGAAAAAATTGGCAATTTATACTCTCAATATACCGGAAATAAGAAAGAAGTTTTTTTCAGATTTTGATGAACTGCCGGCGTATTTGTCGTTCTTATTTAATGGAGTATTGAGTTTTATTTTGGTTTTCACTCCGGGGGGCGTGTCGGCAAACCGGTATTTATTGCGTTTTCGTAATTCTTTCGGATGTTATGAGCAACTCGAAGTGACCGGGAAAGCGGAACTTTCTACTCAGTTCGATTCGGAGGAGAGTTTTGAATATTCCTATTGGGATCAGGATGTAATGGATTATGCAGCTTCGAACCAGAGAAAACAAGGAATGGTATTGATCACCGCTGAAACGGGATTTAAAGATCGTGACGAGCTGATGTTCTTACGGGATATGCTCGCCTCGGACGATATTTATTTGATCGATTCGTCCGGACTGAAGTCCAAGGTGCTTGTCTCATCAGAAGATTTCAAGATTCCTGCTGTAATTGAAGAGCCGGTATCGGTGCCGCTTAAAATCAAGTTTGCCGATACGGAGCAATCTTATTCCCCGAATCCGAATGACGGAATTTTGGAAGTTTATCCCGGTGAGTGGTTTTTGGCCCGTGGCCGGATAAATGCTGCAGGGCTGGTTTATATAAATAATACGATAAATACTATTTAAATATGGATTTGAAAAAAATACAAAGTAATGCCGGTGGCCAGACACCGAGTACCGGTCAGGAACTGGTCGATGCTTTTAATGAAAACTTTGAACTGGTTGATAAAAATAAAGCCGACAAAGACCTGTCGAATGTCACGGATGAAGACTTGGTCAAGGTTCTTTATGGACCGGATTATGACAGCAGCGCCGAAGCATTCAGGGAATTTATCACGACAGTACCGGAATCGCTAAAAGTAATAAACAAGTCGGCAATAGACAATACCACATCTTCCGGCAGTTATATTGTCATCGATAAGCAAAAAACCGAGAGCTCGTATTTGCTGCTGTTGGTAGATATGAGTGTAAATACGATAAACAGGGAAAAAACATATACACAGAAATTATTCGGAGACTCGTCCGGCGAAGTATTAGTAAGGGAAAAATCCGGAGACTCGGCATGGAGCGAATGGGAATCCCCCTTTGTGCCCGTTGATCTGACGAATGTAGAAAAAAAAGTAATTCAGGAGAAAGCCGGCATTTATGAATCGGAATATACCAACGATACGGATGATTCCCGCCGCTTTATAGCATTAAAGGTTTGGGACGATGCCGATAATAACCGCAGTATCGGCATCACATCGGAAGGAGAGCCGTTCATAACCATGTTGGATCCGGAGGAAAACCCGGAACGGATACCTCTTGCCCTTTCAGACCTGTCTAACGTACCGGCAATAAAAGCGATTGATGTGTCAGAGCTCGATTTAGCTACGGATAACGGATGTATTTATTTGGTAAAAGATCCTAACTATATGTTCAACACCCGTTATATGATGACCGTTACTCGAGTCGATACCGGATCGATATTTACAGTGCAAACCCGATTATCCGTAAACGGGGTTGAGCAACGGAGTAAAGGTAATGACGGCATTTGGACGTCATGGAGTAATACTCTTAAAACAGTAACGGAGAGCTATGACGGTCTGATGCCTTCGTCGGACAAGCGGAAACTGGACTCGATCGAAATCATAGATATCGATCTCAATACCGCTGATGGTACAGAAGAAATAGCCGATGCGGATACCTCCATACCGTTTTTAGGAAACGACACATTCAATGATATAATCACGAATATTGAAACGGGGACAAGATACCTGTTCTATTATAAATATACCGTTAAAGATACGACCTATACAGGAAATTTTGTTTTTGCGACAGAAAATGACGGAGAAACCGGTAAAATAACCTTTACCAATCCGGAGTCTCTCGTTTCCATAATAATAGAGAAAATAAGACCGGATATGCCAATCCAAATAGCAGTAACATTACCATAACGATAAAACCATAACAATATGAACAATATCATGCCCTTAGATAAGAACCTCAATCCCGTACCGGTATTGCCGATAGGAACAGCCCAAGACATCACGGACGGGACACTTCCGTCAGGAGCAAGCCGTATAATCCGGATAACGGCCGTTACCGACTGCCGGCTCTGGCAATATAGAGGAGATAAAACCGGAAACGGAGTTCTCCTCCCGTCCGGACAGACAGAATACTTTTCGGTATATGAGGGGTATTCGATAGAGATATCGGGAACAGCAAATGTAATGGAATGATGAACGGATTAGGGAACTTAGGACATTTAGGGAAGCTTGGTCACGCTTCAACCTCCGGGACGAACCATCCGGAAGTAGAGGCCTCCGGCCGGGCTTTTCCGATCTGGAACACGAAACCGGGAGACGATAAACTGTTGTCCCTATCGATACATGGGCTTACGGAACAGATCGGCACACCGACTCCGGAGAATCCCGTACCTATGCGATCGGTAGGAGACAGAGGGCTGTATTTGTCAGTCATGCAGGATAAAGAAAGCAGCGATTACCAGTTGTTGAACATCAAAGAAGCAATGAAAAAGGCGGGACATGACGGTATACTTCGATCAGTAAACGGCATATACGATGAAGTAGTGTATAACGGGAAAGAATGGAAACTGATACAGCGGATACAGAATGACCGTATAATCTCCTGCACAGGAGTAAGTAATCATACTGATTTAGGTTTTTGCGACTGTTATTTCTATCCGACAAAAGCACCGATTAACGGAAGTACCCCAAACGGATTATTAAGCACACATTTCGTACAAGGTAATAACGGAGTCGGAACAATCAATCTTAATAACAATTCTCCTTATCTGGGAATATTCCGTTATCCTACAACGGTTAATATGACAAAAGAAGAAATAACAGCGTGGTTGGGCGAAAATGAAGTCTATGTAAGCTATCAATTAGCAGAACCGGCAGAATATCCGCTTGACTTACCGGTAATAACGACCTATGATAATCAAACCTATTTCGCCAGCAATGCAGCCGAAGTAAAACCCCGTATGATAGCCCGATGTAAAGTATCGAAAGCATTGGACTACATCCGGGAGGGTCTGATCGGTTACTATACCGGTCGAGGACGAAGCAACACGGATGAGAATAAAAACATTCTTCCGGATCTATCCGGCAACGGGAACGACCTTGAAAATAAAAACTTCGCATATACGCCGGAATCGGGTTACGGAGACGGTTATATCCAATATGACGGGGTAGATGACTTCAGTAATGTCGCATGGACAGACGTTACTACAAAATCTGTACTTCTTGTTTGTGAAGATATTGTAAACACAAAACAATCTCCTTATTATAGCTTGACATCTATGATTGGGAATGACCGATCGTTATTCGGGGGTATCTCTAATGGCAAAATTCCAGCTAACAATATTTATGGTTATTTTAATTCATCTAATTTAGGAAGTGAATTATACACAAAAGATTTCTCGTTAGAAAAAGGCATTTTGAATATATATTTAGGGAATACTGGCGGTTTGATAAATAATCCTGAATATGTATATAATTTATGTATTGGAGCAGGTAATTTTTATGCAAATCCACCCAGATATTCGTGTAAGGTTAAAATCTATGATTTCCTTGCATATACGAGGAAATTAACGGATGAAGAAATAGAACACAACTATAAAGCGAGTTTGCAATATAACGGAGAAGATATAGACGGCAAGGCCGGATAAAATAACGAATTCTAAAAACCAAAATACGATGAACAGATATTACAAAATCCCGATTTCGGAACTTAAAGATATAGACCCGGATTGGGAAACGAGAAGAAAGAACGTAGACGCAACAGAAGCGATCATACACGTAGAAACATACGATACGCTGGTATCGAAGAAAAATAAGGAAATAATGCCCCTATCGGAAGATAGCGTAGAGTGGGAGAATTATCCCGTCTATCAGGGGAAAGAGCTGGAGAAACTGTTGGCCAGCCCGGAATGGACACCGGATCAGGAAGGAAGTCTTCGATGAAATGGTTGAGAGAAAGTAACCGTCCTCGTCATATCTTATATGGATTTCTCGGGGCGTTGATAGGCACGTTACTGTTTTCCATAGGCTTGACGATCGGCAAGGAATATGGAGACAAGGCATGGGGCGGGAAATTCGACCGGCTCGATTTATGGGCAACACTGATAGGAGGTATTACCGGACAAATTGTTCAATTATTTATTATATGGATTTTAAGTAATTTATAAAACGGAATATATCTCTGTTACAGCCATTCATAACAGAGATATATTCGAGTTTAAAAAATGCCGTCATGATTAATTATAAGCTCATTAGCTTCTTGTATGTCATGAGGTGTATATGTATCGGTCATGAGTATATCTGCATGTCGAGCTTGATCGCGTACGGTTATTGTATCATACTTTTTCAACATTGATGTAATTCCGGTATCTTTCAAACTATAAAATTTATATTTGGGAGGAAATTTCAGATCTTTCCGAATATAACGTGTCCAGAAATCTCGAAATGATTTCTCACTTTTATATTTTTTACCTGGCTGAAAATTGTCTGAGAATAAATAGTAATCACCCGGATTATTGAAAATACCCAAGTCTAACATTAGGAGAATTACCTTTTTAGGAAGTGTGACACATGCGTTTTTCTTATTTTTTGATATGGAGTCGGGAATAAATATTGTTTGTTTTTTAATTGAAAAATTCGATATTTGAATTTTACTCATTTCTTTTGGCCGTACAAAGCAATAATGTAAGATATAACATGCCAACAGAAAATGTTTGTTCTTTTTAATCAAATATTCATGTAGGCGGACCATGTCACCATCTGGGATTATTGTCCGTTGTTTTTTATGTAACCGTTTTCCCAGCACGGGAATTCCTTCTGTCGGACGTTCCTTTAAGTAAGAGTTCTGGACCAAATAAGAAGAAAATACACGCAAAAAAGTCAAATAATTATCTCGAGTTTGCGCAGTATTTTCCCTGTCGATATAAATATAATCCAAAAACTCTGATATGAACATCTTATCAAACTGGTATATGTAAGTAATCGGAACTTTCCGGCTTTGATTCCATTTAATCATATTCCGGAGGTAAGATGCATAACCGACAAATGTCTCTTCTCGATAATTGCCATCGGAAAACATTTTTTCAATAAAGTGTTTGTACCGTTCGCATACCTCTATGAATGTATGATAAGCCCGACTATTTTCGGCTTCTATCCAAGGATTCCATCCTTCATCAAGTTTACGAGAGATTCGTTTACACAGTTCGTTAGCATATCTCCTTCTATCTGCAGCTTTTTCGATAAAATTAATTTTGATCGTTTTGATGCGCATTTTGCCGGCAACGGGATCGAATGCATAGAAACCGATATACCATCGTTTCCCAACATATAACTTGGGATAGGTATAATTAATGATTTCTTTTAGTGTAGTTTGGGCTTTCTTTTTTGACAACATTTTTTTTACATTTTTCGCAGTCAGCAAAAAATGCAACGTTAAATATTCTATTTTATCTCTCTGCCGTATCTCTGCCGGCTTATTAAAATGAACATAGCCTAATTATTTAGTAATTAAATAATTAGGCTATAATCTGTCGGGGTGAGAAGACTCGAACTTCCGACCTCCACGTCCCGAACGTGGCGCGCT
>OLGD01002588.1_pt1 | contig 20157 bp, 15 predicted proteins | sample 1605311 | NCBI WGS metagenome assembly OLGD01 (sample SAMEA3888917, study PRJEB22519) | human gut metagenome | biome: human gut; feature: human-associated habitat; material: faeces | place: Denmark | collected 2010
GGTTGCTCATTACGGTGTAGCCCTTGTTCCGTTCCACTCTGAAAACTGCCATAGTTCATAGCTCCTTTGCTTTGGATTTGTTACGCAGTAGAAGCGCGGTTTCGGGGAATAAGGTATAAATCCCTTGCCGCGCCAGATACACACCCGCAAAACCGCTTGTAGCAAGGCTTTTTCTGCCCCTACTGCGTAACAAAGGGCATGAAAAAAGCGGCGTTCCTGTTCTCCCATGTAGAGAGTAAGAAACGCCGCTTCTGCGTCGTATTCAGTTTTTAGTACAATACCCTGCTTGTCCGTCGCTCGAAAAACCTTGATTTTCCAGTGTTTTCAAAAGTATCGTTATCTAACGTCAGCTTTTGACCGTCCCGGCTTTCAAGCCATGCTTGCGGAAATCGAAGCGGGCAGAGTGGCAGTTTGCTGCACGAAAGACCTATCTCGACTGGGGCGTAATTCCTCGCTGACAGGGCTGTATATCAACTTCACATTCCCAAAGTACAATGTGCGCTATATTGCCATCAACGACCATTTTGACACCATTGACCCCAACAGTACCGACAGCGACATTGCGGGCATCAAGAACTGGTTCAACGAGTTTTTCGCCAAAGACACCAGCCGCAAGATCCGTGCCGTCAATAAGGCGAAGGGCGAACGCGGCGTTCCTCTGACCGTCAATGTTCCGTTTGGCTACCGTAAAGACCCGGAGGACAAGACGAAGTGGGTCGTGGATGAAGCGGCAGCATTGGTAGTCAAACGCATTTTCAAGCTGTGCATGGAAGGGCGAGGCCCGATGCAGATCGCAAAGCTCTTGCAGGAGGAAAAGGTGCTTAACCCCACCGCTTACAAGCGTAGGGCGGGCATCAAAACTCCAAGCCCCGAAACCGATGTTCCCTACCATTGGAACACCAACACCGTTGTTCACATTCTGGAACGGCGGGAGTACACAGGCTGTACGGTCAACTTCAAGACCTACACCAATTCCATCTGGGACAAGAAGCAGAGGGAAACGCCCCTCGACAAACAGGCGGTTTTCTACAATACCCATCCGGCGATCATCGAGCAGGAAGTCTTTGACAAGGTGCAGGAGATCCGGCAGCAGCGTCACCGCAGAACGAAAACAGGCAAGAGCAGTCTGTTCTCCGGCATGGTTTACTGTGCCGACTGCGGAGCGAAAATGCGGTACTGCACCACCAACTACTTTGAGAAGCGGCAGGATCACTTTGTATGCGCCAACTACCGAAGCAACACGGGAAGTTGTTCAGCGCACTTTATCCGGGCTGTTGTTCTGGAAGATTTGGTCTGGATGCACATGAAAGCGGTCATCTTCTATGTGACACGGTATGAGAATCACTTCCGGGCAGTTATGGAACACAAGCTTCTGCTGTCCAGCGAGGAAAAAATCTGTGCAAGCGTCAAGCGTCTGGAACAGGCGCAGCGGCGCATGGGAGAGCTCGACCGCCTGTTTATCCGCATCTATGAGGACAATGTGGCGGGACGCATCAACGATGAACGATTTTCCATGATGAGCAGAAGCTACGAAACCGAGCAGGAGCAGCTTAAAGTGGAAATCCAGACCTTGCAGCAGGATATTGAAGTACAGGAACGACAGATTGAAAATTTGGAGCAGTTTATCCAGAGGGTACACAAATACAAGGATTTGGACGAGCTTACCCCGTATGCTCTGCGGGAACTTGTTAAGGGAGTTTATATTGAAGCTCCCGACAAGAGCAGCGGCAAACGGCGGCAGAACATCCGCATTTCCTATGACCTTGTGGGCTTTATCCCGCTGAATGAACTGATGAAGGAGGAAACGGCATGACCGAAGCCATGCCGTTCCTGCAAAAATACGATATTACTTTCTTACGACCCCCGACCAATTCAAGGCGGGCTTTTTATATGCTTAGTTTCTATTTAACATCCTTGCTGTATGCGGCGTTCTGCGCATCGCGCGGGAAAACCACGCTGTTGTCCATTATGGCGCGGCAGATATAGGCAAGATCTGCCACGGTGAGCCGCCCATCAGCATCAACATCCATGCTGAGCATGTCGTTCGCGCCCGCGCCGCCATCCGCAATGGCCCGGCACAAAAGCACGGCGTCCTTCACACCTATTGCGCCATCCCCATCAACATCGCCGGTCAGGGCAAGCGACGCTGCGCACGCGGCTATTACGGCAAGCGCGACAAGCGCCGCAATGGTTCTTTTAAGCTTCATCATTCATTTCCTTCCGAAATCATTTGGCAAAGGAGCACGCCGTCCGCCGCGTTCACCTTGCCGTCATTGTTTATGTCCGCAGCGGCAAATTCGGTGCCGCTCAGCACAGCATCACCCATTATATACCTGCATATCAGTATAACGTCCGCAATGTCTATTTTCCCGTCCGCGTTTACATCGCCCTTGCCGGGGACCTCTTTGGGATTAACGGTATGAAGTTGGTAGTTCATATCCGTATACACCACCGTGCCGCGCCCGTAAAACATATTATTTAGATTGAGCCTGCCCGCGGCGATTTCCGTCACCATGGTATCGCCCTCAACATCGGCAAGCTTCCTTGCCGCGCCGGTGGCGGTATCGTAGCACATTATGGCGTCTGTAACAAACTGTGCGCTGAACCTACCGTAAACAAGGCTGCCGTCCACAGCGGCAAAGGGCGTTGCATTTTCGGCAATAATGTTTGTCTGGCGCTCCGTACCGTAGGGCGTTGAGCAGATTTTGCCCTTCATAAACGGCATCTTCGGCGATTCCTCCTGCTTAATATAAAACGAGCTGTCGTTATAGTACCATTTGCCGTCAATATATGCCATGCCGCACCGTATGCCGCTCCAGAAGGCGGAGTTTGTATGCTCCTTCGCTGCAACGATGGGCGTTGTGCCGAATATAACGCTCGTTGCAGCATCGTATGTTGTATTGTTCACGGCGAAGTGGTTTTGCTCTATCTGCGCCGTTGTGTTCATGAAATAATCATGTTGGCAATAGCCCATATAGTCGCCATCGTTGGTATATTCCCCTATGTTGGGCCTTGGATCGTCCCAGGTAACGTCGCTGTGATACCAGCCGGATTCGGTATTTATCACATTCCAGCCGTGATTAAGATTGCTTGAGGATACAAAGTAGCTTTCCACGCCCACTTCCCTGAGCAAATCTATATACGCCAGCGCATAACCCTGACACACGGCAATGCCGTTTACCAGCGCACCATAGGAATTATGCATATTGCTGTTGGTTAAGGTGTAATCATATCGCGTATGTAGGGCGATGTAATCATGTATTGCTAAGGCGATCTCCGTTTTTGTCATGTCGGCAGCGCCGTTGGGGAAAAGCGAGCTTAGCGCAGCCTTCTTTTCATTATTATAATCGCTGAGCATCGCAGCGGCATTTGTTTTCAATCCAAGACTGAGCTGCACAAGGTTTCCGTCGGGATAATAAGTGTACACGCTTCCGCCCGCAGTACACACAAACGATTCCGCAACGCTGTTCAGTACGGCATTATATCTGCGTTTAAGAATTCCGATACTATTTTCGGTATATTTTATGTTTAGATCCTCAAGATTAACACTTGCTTCAAGATTCTTTATTGCGCTGCACAGGCGATTTGTAAATTCCGCAAGTTTTGCCGCGGTAAGGCTGCCGTCATCGGCTTCGTCCGCAAATACGGCGGCGCAAAGCGCGGGCATAGCTTCTTCAAAGTCCACGCTGAGCTGTTCTCCGTAAAGATCGCCGAATTGAAATACTCCTTCCGGTTCTATTGGCACTTCAATTATTTCGCTTTCGTTTGCCCCCGGCGATGCGTCCACGTCTATCATCGGCGGCTGTTCCTGCTCCGTTTCGGGCTGCGGTGCTGGCGTTGATTCTGCCTGCGGAGCCGTTTCCGCTTCCGCAGCGGGTTCGGCTGCCGGCGGAGTCGGCTGTTCTATCTCGCCTTCCGCAAATGCGCACACGCTTGTGAGCATAAGCGCGGCAAGTATAATGCAAAGCAGTTTCTTTTTCATATGTGTTTCCCCCTCCTCATCCGAATATTATTCGGGGCCAAGTTTGTTACGCTTGGCCCCAAGGTTCGGGTATGTTCAGTTAATATCAGTTGCCGCGCTTGCGCATGGTCACATATGCCGCGCCGAGCAGCGCCAGCAGGCCAAGGCCGATAAGCATTCCGCCGCCTATGACCGCGCCTTCGTTGCGCTGCGCGCCATCCAGCACGCTTACGCCGTCCGCATTGTCTATCACGGGGCGGGCATTGGCCGCGCTCTCAAGGCCGGGGATAATGCCCGCGGTGGCAGGAGTCATGCTGTAAGGATGCTCAACCACGGTTGCGTCGCCCGTTGTGGGCATAAGCACTCCCACGGTAATGCCCGTTGTGCCGCTGCCGCTTATAACGCTGCTGCCCTTGAGCATTTCCTTAAGGTAGCTGATGGGATAATAGAAGCGGTACATGCCCAGCTTTTCAAGCGCACCGGGGTTCACAACAACCTGCATACCGAATGCGGAGTTGATTATAAGCGTATTGCCGCTTATGTCCACCGCGCGGAGCACGCCCTGCGGCACCCTGTCGTAATAGCCGGCATTGGCGGTTATAACGCTGCCCTGTCCGCTGCGAAGGAGCGTCCAGTAAACCTCGTTCCAGAAGTTATCCTCAGGATTCCTTTCAGGCTCGGTGGGCAGTACGGGTGAAGGCGCGGGAGTGTACCAGCCTATGGCAAATGTCACATCGCTGTTTTCTATTTCAAACTGCAAGCCGCCCGCGGTCTTTTGCGGCACTATGGCTTTCATCTTGCCCTCGCCGTCGGGTATCAGCATCACAAATTCGTCGCCCTTATCGGAATCGGCGGGATAGGGCACGGTCACCTGCATCTTGCCGTTTGCAAACGTTACAGGCTTGCCATTTTCATCCTTAAAGCTGATGTTTTCATACACAACATCGCCGTTGCCGACATTGTTGAACGCGGGGTTCTTCTTCACTTCCCCTTCAAGCGCGCCCGGTGCGGCATCGGCAAGCTTGCCCTGCACATTTTCCGGCTCCACATTGTTCCCTGTGCCGTCCTTATATTCCATTTCCTTGCCCGCATCGGGTATGGGCGTAACCGCGAAGCCCTCGGCATTGGGCTTACCATCCGGCTTAACGGGGTCTGCTGTTACGGAAACGGTTATATCAATGCTTTGCTTATCGCTTGTACCGTCAAAATACTTTTCGGTATAGGTAATCGTTATAGTAGCGGTGCCAAGGGTGTTCAGCAGGCGCGCTTCCTTCGCGCTGTCAACTACCGTGCCGTCGCTCATGGTAAGTACAACATCGGCATGATTCAGCGCCTTCTTTGCGCCGGACTTATACACGGCGCGCACCTTGTCGTCAAAGCCTATGGAGCTTGCTTCCTTCAGCTTATAGTTGTACTCTATCTGGTCAGCTGCAAGCTTAACGCCTTCAAGCACGTCCACAACGGTGAAGGTGTGGGTATAGGTTATGCCGCCGTTCGCCTTATCGGTAAAGGTTACGGTCTTTACGCCTATTTCCTTGGCGGTGTGGTCGTAAGTGGTGGTCACTTCAACCTTGGCTGCATCGGTAACGTCAAGCTGCTGGTCCGGTGCGCCGCTGCCGAACTTGGTAACGAGCTGCACGCCGGTGAAATCAAGCGCGTCGCCCAGCTTCACCTGAGAGGGCAGGGTGCCAACGATGCTGTTGGTGTAAGTATCCTGCGCCAGGGTCACGGTAACGGTGGCGGTGACGGGGTTATAGTTCTTGTCAGGCGTGAAGGTGAGCGTCAGCTCCGCCTTTTTGTTGCCGATGTCCGCAGTGGTAAGGCCGGACTTGATATTGAACACGAGGTTCGCGCCATCTATCTTAGCTTCGCCGTCAAGAATTTCATTAGTTCCGGTTACAACGCTCCACTTGCCGCTTACGTTGGCGGGGGTTAGCTGCAAATCGCTCAGCGGGCGGGTCTGCGCGCCCGCAAGCATGAACGCAACGGTGTATTCCATATCGGTCGCGCTCATGCCGGCCTCTTTTATCACCACATTAACGGTGTTGGCATTCAGGTTATAGTTCTTGCTGCCCTCGTCGGTCAGCTTGGCGGTTGCGCTGTAAGTACCCGCATCAACGGGAAGCGCATCCTTATTATTATAGGTAAGGGTATAGAGCGGCTTGCCGCTATCCGCCGCAACGCGGTCATCCTTAACGCTGCTTACTTCATGCGTATTGCCGTCATATATAACGGCGGCGGGCGCGGTGAGTGTGACGTTCAGATCGGCCTTATTCACCTTGCCCGTTGCGGTTTTAACAACGTTCAGGCTGTAATTGCCGGCATCCTTGCCACCGATGATATAGGTCACCTCGACCTTCACGGCGTCACCCGCGTAGGCATTGGCATATGTGCCCTTCGCGTCCTGATACGTAACTTCATCGCTGTCTATAACGCCGTCAAAGCTAATGGTAACATTCGCGTCGTCGGTAATGCCATTGTAGGTCTTTTCGGCAACGGTAGCCGTTACGGTCACGGGCTTTGCGGTAATGTCGGCCGTAAGCTCAACGATGGGGTTGGTCAGGTTATAGTTGCCCGCATCCGTACCGGTGAGGGTTATGGGCGCGGTGTTCTTAACGGCCTTGCTTGTGCCGACGTTCTTATCATCGAACTTAAACGTGAGGCCGGACTTATCGAAGCCAACCACCGTACCTTCTATCATGCCGTCAAGCTTAGCGTTGGTGCTGTCAACCACGGCATCGGCGTTGCCGTCATACACCTTGGACTGTGCCTTGAAGCCTGTTACGGTAACATCCTTCTTATTTATTGTAAGCTTCGCGGTTGTGTTGCCGATGTAGTCCGCATCCTCGTACTTAATGGTAGCGATATATTCACCGGCGTTTCTGGTTTCCGCCGCATCGTAGGTCACGGTCAGCTTGCTTACATCAAGGGTCTTGCCGTTGCATTCGACCTTGGCTTGGCTCAGGTCAATGCCCTGCGTTTTGCCGTTGAAGGTCACGGTGGTATCGGTTATGCCGGAAATGACAGCAGTCTCCTTCTCCGTAACCTTTATGGTGAAATTAACGGTTATGTCGTTGACATCCTTTGCCTTAACGGTAACGGCAGCCTTGTATTCGCCTGCCTTGTTGGTTGGTATGTCCTTAGGCTTTACGGTTATATTCAAACTGCCGTTGCTTGCAAGCGTGTCGGAGGACAATGCAACAAGCGTAAAGTCAGTTTCATTGTCAATGGTAGCGGTTATGCCCGTAAGCTCGCCCGTGCCTTTATTATTTATTGTACCTGTCAGGCTTTCGGGCAACGTTCCGCCAACGCGAACAGTCTCGATAACCTCGGCAGAGCCTTCAACCTCCCACGCATAGGTATGCGCAGTCGTTACCGTTGCGTAGACTGCCGGAGAGGGGTTATAGTTCAAGCTGCCCGCCTTGCGGGTGAACACATAATAATCAGTCGCGGGGTTAAGGCCGGTAACGGGGCTGGTCAGTTCAGTGCCCTGCTTCCACTCGCTTTCAGCGGGGGTAGCCTTAGTCGTGCTGATTACATACTCCTGCTCGGGAACGATGTTCAACTCGAAGCTATTGGAAGTTGCGTTCGTGGGGGTAGGCGCGGCAGGCGCAGTTTGCTCAGCCCTTGCTATGGTGAACGTTGCGTCCGCCCAGGTCTTGCGGTATTCAGAAGCTTCGCTGGAGGTAAACGTTACCTTAACTTTATATGTACCTGCTTCGGTAGGAGCAGATTTAAGCTTGTTATTCAAGCTGTCGAAATATTCAATAGTCCGATCCATGCCTACAACTTCTTCAGGGCCGATTTCAGGCGTCTTTGGTGTGCCGTCATAGGTAAAGTTGAGGACGTTGAAGTTTATAATAACGGCTTCCTTCTCCGCAAACACAGCCTTTACCGTCACGCCCGTGCTGCCCATGGTGAAGGTTATGGTGGTGTCCTTTTCATTTACGCCAAGGCCGTCCACACCTTCCCACTTTACGAACATATGGTCATTGTCATCTGGAGTGGCGGTAAGTGTAATCTTGTCCCCCTCGCGCGGATTCTTGGGCGCGACATCAACCTTGCCGCCCGCACTCGCGGTAACGGTCAGGTTGCCCGGAGCTTTGGTGATGGTAACGGGGTCGCTCTCTGCTTCTGCGCTCGCCTTATGGGTATCGGTTTCGGGATAGCGGGCCGCAACATAATAGGTCTTACCGTACTGCACGGTGAACTCGGTTTCCTTGCCGAAATTCTGACTGGCGCCATCACCAACAAGAAGATATTCCGCATCGTGGTCAACATTTTTAACGGTTATAACGTTCTCTTTGGCTTCGATAACGGGAGCGTCGGGAGCTTTCTGCGTGGCTTTTTCGACCTTTCCGGTCTTTGCGCTCACGTTGCCCAAGAAGTTGTCCGAGCCGACATAAACCGTAAGAACCTTGTCTATGTCATTCTCAGTAATTTTATATGTATTTGTTGTACCAACAGGTTTATTATCGCCTTCACGATACCAAGTGTATTCTACATTGTCGGCATTGCCTTTATATGCCGCGGTGAGAGTTTCGCCGTAAACGGCATTTCCGGTAATGGTAACCGTGCCGGTCAGGGCGGCCTTTTTAACGGTTATTTCCTTGGTAGCGGTCTTGCCCTCAAACGCTGCGGTTATGGTTGCAGTGCCTTCACCAACGGCGGTAACAAGGCCGTTTTTAACGGTAGCAACCTTATCGTTGCTTGTACTCCAAGTAACGTTGCTCATGTCGGCGTTGGGCTGTGTCGCGTTGGTAGGCTGCGCCGCAACGGTAAGCTGAGTGGTGTTGCCGATTCCGGTTATGCTCCCCTCTCCCTTGATGGTTATTCCGGTTACGGGGATGGAGATAACGTTAGAAGGCACAGTCACGCTTGTGCTGTCCAAATAATAAATGGTCTTATTCTTCGCGTACAAAGTGGAATCATTTTCAGCAGCATCAAGTTTAAAGTTTATGCTTGCAGCACCAGCTTTAGCGGTATCTCTAACCTTCAGTTTAAATTTGTAGTAAGTACCAGTATCGCTAAACTCACTATCAGCAGTACTCATGAATAGTACTTTACCATTTTCAACCTGTTCGGTGTTAATGGTTAAGTATTCACCAGGTTCTGCATCACCTGCATATTCTTTATTTTTTGAGAACTTGATAAACTCATATTGTTCTACATCAAAGAGTATGACAGCAGTTATGTTATTAACTCCAGGATTGGTTAATACATCAACGTTGACATTAATCTCGTCGCCAATAGCAAGCGTACCACTTTTATCAGTCGTGATAGCAAGCTTTACCTCTGTGCCGGTTTCCGCGATAACAGTAACAGGGTAACTGCTTACGCTCATTACCATTGCTATCGCCATAACCAATGCAATTAGTCTTTTTCTCATCTTACTCTCCCTTCGTACTCTTTGTTACTGTATTCCAAACTTGACACTCATTCCTGCACAATATCTAAGCATCAATATTGCATCAAGTACATTAACCGAGCCATCGTATGCAACATCAGCCCTCGCAAGCTGTACATCATCCAATTGAGCCGCACTCATGCCCGCACAATACTGCAACAGCAATATCGCATCAAGCACATTTATGCTTCCATCGCCGTTCACATCGCCATACTCATACCCCCCATATGGGTCATCGGTTACGGTGGGTTGAGTTATTGGGCTGAGGGCGCCGTTGGCGTCCTTTGTGGCTATGGCCTTGGGCGCTGAGGTAATGCTTTGGCTTGCGCCCGATTTTTTCATCGTCAGCACCGCCACGCCGTTGCGCATGTCCACGCCGCTGCCGTTTTGCGCATTGTAGGTTATGGTGGCAGTATTGCCGCCTACATTAACGGTTAGTGGGCAGTCGGCTACTGCGGTAATATTTTCATAGCCCGTCAGCGTAAGCTGCATGTCCAGCCGCTGCAAATCGGCAATGTTCGCCTTGAGCGAAAGCGTAACCGTGCCGTCCTTCTCGCTCGTCAGGCAGTATACCGTGGGCGCGTTCTCCGTGGGATAGTTCACGCTGTCGCTCACGGTCACGTTGGTTGGCGTAAACGTGCTGTCAGCGGGGGTCAGCGCGGGGGCTGTGGTATTATCCCCGGGCATACATGCCGCAAAGCCTTCTTTGGCTATCTTTACGCTTGCCGTGCCCGCATTTTCACCCGTTACCTTGAAAACAAGATTGCCTATCACGGTTCCGTTTGCAATGCCCGTACTATTCTTGTTGATTATGTTGGCGGCGTTAAGGAGCAGTATTTTAATATTGCCGTCCCTAATCTTTTTGTGATAGTTGAGCGCGCCGTTTCCCGTTTCATCCGCGCTGCCGATAAGCGGCGTGTACGATACGAATTCAAGCTTGGCACTGTCGTACTCAACATTGAACTCCGCGCCGCCAAAGCTTGCAACAGCCGCATCAAACTTAACAATGACGCTAAGATAATCGCCCACCGCAAGCTCAGCGTTGCCGCCGCTCAGGCTTATGGCGATATCTCCCCCCTCGGCAAGCGCAGCGAGCGGCAGCACAAATACCGCCATTATGCACGCAAGCCAAGCTGCTACGATTCTCTGTCGTTTCATGTAATGCCTTTAAACTCCTTATGTATTTGGACCGGAGCAGGCGATGGGCATACCTCCACCACCTATAGTTATATAGTATTATACCCGCAAAAAGCAATATAAGCAAGGTTATTCTGCTCCTTTGCGGGTATTATTCACAAACTGTTGATTTACTTGTTATTTCCTGCCAATTACCTGCGGCGCATGGCGCGGATGGCCAGATAAATAGAGGCTATCCCCGTTATCACAGCCGCCGCGAAAAGCAGCCACATCCAAACCGAAGGCCCGTCGTCCTCCGTTTCGGCAACGGTCACCTGCGCGGCATCCGTCTGCACGGGAGCGTCTGTCTGCGGTGCCGGGGATTCAGCCGCCTGCTGACTGCCCACGGACACAACGGTTTCGGTAACGCTTGTGCCGTCCTCGCTTATGGCATAAATTACGGCTTCGCCCTCCGCATGGGCGGTCACGCTGCCGCTTTGGTCAACGGTAGCCACGCGCTCGTTGCTGCTGGACCATATTGTGCCGCTGCCGCCGGAAATGGTGGTGTTCTGGCCTATGTCCATTGTAACGTCTGCATTGGGGTTGGCGGTAGCGGCAGGCGCCTGCGTGGTCTGCGCGCTCTGCTCCGGCGCAGCAGTTGGCGCGGGAGTGTTAGTCGCGGATGCAAGCTCCAGCGTGGCGCTGCCCTCGGTATATGCAAGTTCGTTGAGCTCTTCGTCTATTATCATGGTTTCCGTGAGCGCATTGTCCAGCTTTATCTCCGTGCTGCCGTGCGCGCCGTCCTTGGGGCGGAACGTGAGTTTGAGCAGTTCGCCCGGCTGTTTGCTGCCCATAAGCGTGCTCCATATGAATATAACGCTGCCGGGTTCTTCGTCATTGGTGGCGCTTATGCCGCCGGAAACTATCGCCCCGTTTTTCACATTGACAAGTTCCAGCATTGTTTCATCATAATCAAGCGCAAGCTGCGCGCCTGCAACGCTTGTATCACCGCTTAGGCTTATGGTAACGGTTATTGTGCCGTCCGCACCGGCCTCGCCCGCGCTTATGTTTATCTTAGTATCCTCCGCAAGCGCCGCCGTGCCCATCAAAAGCACCGCCGCGGCAACAAGTGCGGCAAGTATTCTTTTCGCTCCGCTCATTCTTCTCCCCTCCGTTCGTACAGATATGCTTATTATATAGTACGCTTCGCGCCTTTGCAACCGCGCTCAGCCTTGGAAAATAATTCTGCACAGCGCGGCAGCGTCTGCAACGTTCAGCCTGCCGTCGCCGTTTATGTCCGCATCGGCGTCGCCCTTAGCTATTTTTATGCAGAGCAGCACCGCGTCGCGCACGTCTATGCGGCCGCTTCGGTCAATATCGCCCACCCTGTACGCGCCTTCGGTTTCGCTCATGCGAACGATAAAGCAATAGCTCTCCGCCGTGCCGTCTGCGAAGGCTATATTTAGGCATACTGTCTCCTCGGTTTCACTCTCGCAGCCGAGCAGCGTTATTGCCGCGCCGCCGTCCGCCGTGCTCCACTGCGCGCTCAATCCGCTCCCCTCTTCAAACGATATGTCCATGCCGGCTATACTTTTGCCAATACTGAGCGCATAGCGCAGCCGCATATCTTCAAACATCCGCACGGCATCCGTGCAAAGTGGGGCATACTCCGCGCTTGCATCGGTGAACAGGCCGACCGTCCGAGCGGTAGTGCTATTGAAAAGCCGCGGCTGAGGATCAAGCCCCGTTACCGTGCCGCTGAACTTCTCTTCCCCGCCGCGGATATATTGCGCACCGTGTGATATGTGCAGCGCAGCGGTTTCGCTCAGCTCTATTGCGCCCGTGTTTATCAGCAGCGCGCCGTCCGCAATGCTCAGCCGCGCACCCGAAAGCAGTTTAAGCGTGACTCCGCGCGGTATGCTCACCGCGCCGTTTACCGCAACAATAGCATCCTGACTTACATGCACCGTATTCGCGCCGGATGAAAGCGCCGCGTTCAGCTCCGCTTCCGTTTCCGCATGGCAGAAGCCGTCCATGCTGCCGTACACGCGCCGCGTGCCATCGCCCGCATATTTGCCGCCGGATGCAAGCATTGCCGTGCCGCCCGCAAATACGCACAGCCCGCGCTCAACTCCGGCCACGTTGCCATATGCTTCATTCGTAAGCGCGGCACATATGTTCAGCTCCGCGCCGTTATAAACCTGCAGCGTACCGCTGAGAGTGACTACCGCATTAAGCGTAAGCCTTGCGCCGCCGTTAACGCGAATAAGCATATTTTCGCCTACGATCCATGCTTGGTTTATACTAACAGGCGTATTTACATCAATAATGTGTATAATTTCGTCCGAATACGCGCCGCCAAAAGCCGCGTCCATGTCCGCCTGCGAGTTTACCCCCCTTTGGGTATACCGCACCGTTATACTGTCAAGCCCCTGCCCCGTCACAGATGAGCCATCTTCCGCGTTTGCCCATATACGCGCATTCTCATTGCCGAATGTGATATTAGCGCCGTCGCTTACGGTAAGCGCGCCGCCGTTGACCCATATGTTCCCCGTACACGTAAGCGACGCGCCAGGCGCAAGGGTGAGTGAATTGCTGCCGTTTATCACTATTTCAGTGCCATACGGCAGAGTAAATGCCGAATCAAGCGTCACCGCGCCGCGGGCATAAAGCGCAGCATATTCGCCGCATTGGGCAAGCAGCGCCGAAAGCTCCCGACCGTTTGAAAAGCGTAGGGCTTCGCCCTGTTCCGTGCCGAGCGCGGCGCCGTTCGCGCTTTTATATAGCTTGCCATCGCCCTTATATTCGCCGTTCAGAGCATTGAGAGTGCATCCATCGCGTATGTATATGCCGCAGTTCAGCCTGAATTCGCCGGACGCATATTCAATAGCCTCGTTTTCAAGCGCGCCGTTAACCGCAAGCATGCTGCCGGATTCAATATATACGCTGCCGTAATTAACAACCGTTGCGTTTTCGCCTATTATAAGCTCCGCATTGACTAAGTACACAACTGTCTGTATGCCGATGAGCCAATTTTCATCCAGCGTAATCGTGATACGTTCAGAGTCGGCTGAGCCGATATACGCTTCGCAAACAAGCGGTGCGCGCACGCCGTAGCGCTCATATTCCTCCGCATGAGGAGCATAAACAAACGCGGAGAATTCGTCCGCCGCGGCAATATAATGCCGTTCAACCCAGCAGGCGTTCTCCGCGTTCCATTCCGCTTCGTTTGCGTTGGCCATAAATACCCCGTCAAGCGCCTTTGACGGCGGCGCGGCGCATAAGCATAACATAATGCACAGGAGCAGGGCAATGTGGGTACGCATACTGTCCTCCGTAGGGTATAACGGCAATGTCGCGTTTTGTGGAATATCATCGACAAATTGATTATATCATACCTGCGCTTTATGGCAAGGGGGATATTTACACCTTCATCACAAACCGCTCAAAGGCAATGAGTATTATAAGAAAGCCGAAGTTGAAGGCGGAAAATTCCGCAATGTAGCGGCGGGTGCTTTTGGGGTCGTGCTTAACGTATTCGCGGAAGGTGATAAGGCTGGCAAGCGAGGCAATAAGCGTGCCTACCCCGCCCACGTTCACGCCTATGAGCAGCTCCGCATAGTTGCCGGTGAACTGCGAAAGCAGTATCGCCGAAGGTACGTTGCTTATGCATTGGCAGGAAAGCGCGCTGAAAAGCAATGTGTTTTTTGAAAGCAGGGCGGAAAAGAAATTCCTTACCGCATCCATGCGTGCCATGTTCCCCGCGAATATAAAGAAAAATACAAACGTGAAAAGCAGCGGATAGTCCACCGATTCAAGCGCATGCCGATCGGCAAAGAACAGCACCGCTGGAATTATTATAAGCCCTATCCAATACGGTATGCCGCGAAAAACAATCGCTATCGCCAGCGCAAACAGTGCAAGATACAGCGCAGTGCGTTTGCCGTTAAGCTCTATCTTTTCATTGCTTATCATAAGCGGCTCGTTTTTTACGAATATGATGCAGCACAGCGTGATGAGCACAACGGACAATATGAACGGCGGGGCCATTATGCCCATAAATTCGCCGTTGGGGATATTAAACTTAGTGTAAAGATAAAGGTTCTGCGGATTGCCGAAAGGCGTAAGCATGCCGCCGAGGTTGGCGGCAATATTTTGCATAATAAACGTAAACGCCATATATTTCTGTTTCCCCGTGCTGCTCAGCACAAGGAAGCCCAGCGGCAGAAACGTGAGCAGCGCCATGTCGTTGGCAATGAGCATAGAGCCTATGAACGTTATATACACAAGCGCAAGTATGCTCATGCGCGCCGTTTTGAAAAAGTGCACTATTTTGCGCGCTATAACAAAAAAGAAGTTTATGTCCTTGAGCGCGCAGACCACCGCCAGCACGCAGAAAAGGCAGCTTAGCGTTTTGAAGTCAAAGTAGCCTATGTATTCCTTATCCACGGGCACAAACAGGCTTGTTATCAGCGCCGCCGCAAACGCAATGAGCATAACCGCATTTTTCTTCGCAAAGCCGCGCGCATTGCTTATTACCAATTCCATATATATCAAACCGTCGCTTTCTTCAATAAAATATGCCCTGCGCCGCGGCGCAAAGCAAGCAGTATTATACTCCTTCGGTTTCAAAAAGTCGAGCGGCTAAAAAAATTCCCGCGCCTGATTACTGCGCGGGAGTGGCAGCCGCCTGAGCGGTCTGTTTTTTTCGTTTATTTTTGCGCTTTTGCGCTATAAGGCCAAGCGTTGCGCTGCAAAGATAATGCTTGGCATTCTTGGCCACCTGAAAGCTATGCAGCTCCTTTGGCGTCATTTGCGGAATTGCCAAACGCCCGCGGATAAGATCATCCTTTTTCACTATCGTCATGCGGCAGATGAAGCGGCCGTGCCCATGGCAGCGAAACGCGGCATAATAACGGCGCCGGTCGTTGCTGAACCATTCGCCTATGCTGTGCTTCGCGCCGCATATGGGGCAGTTGACTATGCGCATATCGTCGCAATTCATAACATCGTGGCGGTTGGTGAAGTATTCCGAATACTTGGCGGGCGGAGTTTCAAACGTTTTGCCTGCCATTTCCATGCTGCGCGGCACGATTTTTCCGCGGCTGAGCTCAAGCGTTCCTTCATCCACCCATTCGCTTACAAGCGCGGTATACATCGCATCCGCAAGCGCATCATGATAGTCAAAGCAATCCGGTATGTGGCAAAATTCCACCGCCTTATAAAGCGCAAGCACGCTGCCCACGCCCATCGTAAGGCTGAATGCGGACTGAACATCCAGCATTTGAACATCCTGCTTTATGGGCAGGGAATAATACTTGGCGTTGTCGTTGAGCACATGCCAATCCCCGCCGCCCCACGCGGCGAACATGGTTTCCTCGCCGACCCAGTCAAGGAAAGCGGTATACGCCTGCTCAAACGTAAGCCTGCTTTCAAGCGAACGCCAGAGTTGCGGCAGCGCCTTTGCGCCCACGCTGAATTCGCTGTGCACACAGGGGTGAATGAATACACTGAACGTGTCCACTATTTTGTGGGCAGATCTATCGTACTTCACCGCGCCTATCTGCAATATTTCAGCGAGCGATTTGCCGTCGCCAACGCCGCTGTTCCATTCCAAGTCCATAACTATCATATATGGATTATAACATATAGTAAGCGATTCCGAAAAGCATAAGCTTAACGGAACCGCACATTAACATATGTTCTTTTTTGCTCAGTCCACGGCGCTTACGAGTATAAGCGTGAGCGCAATATACACAAGGCTGACCGCGCCGATTACGGACGCGATTATTATGCCCGCAGTTCTGGCCTTTTTGTTTTCTATCTTACGAACGTCCAGCACTATTGCCGCAATGGCCGCAACAAGCGCAACTACCGCACCCCACAAAGGCATAAGTTCGATCCCTACCCTTCTATGCCATACCATGCGGTATGGTTCACGCCGCTGCACATTTCGTCCATAACGGTAAGCGCGTCGTCATCGGTAACGTAGAACGACTTTGCCATCACGTTGCCGTCTGCATCGGTATAGATATACAGGCGAACGTAGGCGGACTCGGTATCGTCGTAAACATAGCCGTCCATCTGCGCAAGGTCGTTGGGATTGTCCGGATCCTTTATGTCCATATCCACTATGGGGCTGAACATGCTGTAAAGCGGGCCGAAGTCGTTATAGATATAGCTATTGGCATAGTCTATTGCGAACTCCTCAACGGAACCGTTATAATCCGCATAGATATCGTTCACGCAGCGGGCAACGGCATAATTGAAATTGTTGTCGTATATCACCAGCGCGTCGCTTATAGCTTCCATAACAACGTAGCCATACGGATAGTGCGTCTGCACGCCCACGGTTGCATCGGCAACGTACATTTCGTTGCCCATATCCTCTATTATGGTGTCATGCTCCCAATCGCTGTTGGTTATAACCTGCTCGGGAGTTTCGTCCGGCGTATCCGGTTCGCTGTTGTCATCAACTATTTCATCATAGAAATAGTAACCGTTTGATGTTTCGTCATACATCCATACCAGCATAAGCTGATTATCGTCATCCATGTTGAACTGAATAGCAACGTCCGTATTGCCGTCGCCATTGCCGTCCTCGAACGCTATGGCGTTGTAGTTGCCGCTCGTAAGGCCGTATTCTTCAGGGAACTCAACAAAATCGAAAAGCACCTGATTCTCGTCATCATGATAGAAATACGCCCCGTCGTCCTCCACGCATACAAGCACGGCGGTGTCTTCCCCGTTGCGGGTTATTGTCCCGCTGTCCACCACCAGGCCCCATGTGCGCCAATCCTGACCCACAACCTCGTTAGGGTCGTTGTCCGCATCGTTAGAGCACGCGCTCAGCGCCATGCACAGGCACAAAAGCGCAGCTATGAGTGCCATCCCCCATTTTCTGTTTTTCATTTTTTCTTTCCTCCCCTTGCTGACGTTTTGGCTCAAAGCATTGATTATGACGCCATTTCTTCAGCTTAGCCCAAGTATATTATATCATGGTATAGTAAAAAAATCCAACGTATTCCAATTTTTGATTGTATATTTTTTCGCGCTCCCTTTCCACCCGCTCCATCTGCCCCTTGCGGGCTTAATCGGCGGAATGCATAATAAAGCCCCCCTCAAAATGCAAAAAGCATTGAAACGCCCGGTAACGCCATGGTATAATAATACAAATACTCATGCAAGGAGGTAATAAGTATGAAAAAATACGGAATCGGCCTTTTGTCCATGGCCATTCTGATTGCAAGCTTTCTGATTTGCAGATTTGCTCTGTTTGATATGCACAAAATGAAGCAATTTCCCCTCGTGCTGCTGATTGCGGGCGGCTTGTTTATAGGCATTTCCATGCTTTTCGGGTGCAGCCGCTTCCCGCTTTTCGCATCCCTTGGTTACCCCGTTTCATTTGCCGCAGGGTTGATTTTTCGCCAAGATTACGCCGACCCTACGGGCGCAATGACCCTGAACAATATGTGGATAATATGCATAATAGTATACTTGGTTATCGTGTGCATAGGCATAGTCGTTGAGGTTATTGCGCGTAAAAAGCGGAAGGCTTGAGGGCGTTTACCGTTTGTTTGAAAGGAGGGCCTCTGCATGAACAAACCGGCCATATTCATTTTGACATTGGCTTGCGCCTTGGCTTTGATCGGGTGCAGCCCAAATAAGGAAACAAAAAATCTATCGGACGATATGCCATTTGCGGAAACTCCCGATGTCAATTTAACCACGCCGGGCGACATGCCCACAGACGAGGTTTTTGATATTGTTATATCCCATGCGTCGCGGGCGGATTTTGGGGCGATTTACTCAGGCGCATTGAATGAGGAAACCATGATGTTCAGCAGCGTTATGCATCTTCCCATATACAAATTCGATTCATTGGAAGAATTGGAGCAATTCAAGGCCGCATTTGGGGACTCGCTCGGTATGGATGGTAAATATGACGGCGCTTTGTCCTTCAATGAAGCAACTTCCGGCCGCGATGAGGCATTTTTTGAAGAAAACAGCTTAATGCTCGTCTATGTTGATGTCAGCAACAAGGCAAGTGATTTGGAGGTGAGCAGCATTTTTTGTGACGGGAACACATTCTGCATACATATAATGCCCCGCAACGGCTCTAAATCCACAACCGACGGCGCAGATAGCTATCGTCTTATCACGGTCGCGGTTCCCAAAAGCATGATAAAGGACTGCATCAAGTTTGACGCTGACTTTAATAATGATACAAACTGATTTTCAGTCCAATCGAAGCATTGACGGCGGGACGGCTAAAGCAAAAAAAAAAAAAAGCCAGTCCCGCCTTACTTTTGAGGTTTTGTCAGATTAAAAACCGTAGATTGGATTTAGCACGGCATGTGTTCTGCAATGGAGGATTGTTCACCGAAGCAATGGCAATCCGCAAGGCATACGCAAAATATACCGCGAGAACAGCCCGCATCACAACAATCAAACCCTTATAGCAGGCGTAAGCTTCCTTCTGCCGTTCATATTTTTTTCAACAGGCATCACAGCAAAACCAATGGTTTAATCAGGTCTGCCGGCTTGTCTTTCATCAGCATGAGCGCCGGCTCCACATTTTCCAGCCCGTGAAATTTATGTGTAATGAGCTTTTCGGGATGAATACGGCCGGTTTGAATCAAGCGGGCCAGTTTCTCCGAACGCAGTCTGCCCTACACTTATGCTGCACCATCTTCCCAATACGCAGTTTCTTCGCACAATGTGATATCATAAAATACCCTCCTTCGCTTTGGTACTATCAATATAGCCCATTTGCGACATAAATACAATACTTTTAGCAACTATTTTCTTCTCAGTTGAGACATATAATATTATTAAGAGGTGAATTTGGTGGACGTAAAACAGCGCATAACAGAATTGATGCAACGCCATGGATGGAGCGAATACCGTCTTGCGAAAGAGTCGGGGCTTTCCATATCCACCATTTCAAATATGTTCAACCGCAATACGCTTCCGAGTATCAGCACATTGCAGGTCATCTGCGACTCATTCGGAATAAGCCTTGCACAGTTCTTCTCAGAAGGAACGGAAGTGGAACTTTCAAAAGATCAGCAGGAATTGTTTTCAAAATGGCGCTTCCTTACGGCAGAGCAAAAAGAGCTTATACTTCAGCTTATTGATAATATGAAGTAAGGATCGTTTATTACAGTTTTCTCAACTTCCTGACGTACAACGACTTCAGACTCCTTTATGCAAAAAAGAGAATGATACAAACAAAAAGAGACATGGCGGATCGGAAATCGTTCATGTCCCTTTTCATTTTGCCTATGTTAAGCCGGAATTTATTTGGCCTAACCCATTCGCCTGTACTATCTGCTTTAATTAGAACAAGTTCATATCCACCGTTTGGACGACTAAAATAGATTTCCGTGTCTTCAGGGTCAACTTCCAATACAAAAGTACTTTCTGTTCCAAGCGAACTATTAAGTCCACCAAATGTGCTGTAGAAATCCAAGTAATGCGGCTCTACTCCGCCACACGAATACTTTCTTCATGCAAAGACCTCCTATAATTCCAACTTTGTTATTTTGTTTGGTAACAACTGTAACATATAAATACAACAATGTCAATTATACGCTATTCCTTTGTTCACTGGGCCGCCTTACTCACTGCCGTTCGTAATTCTCCCTGTTCCTGCCCGTTCTCCGTTTCG
>OLGD01002591.1_pt1 | contig 20142 bp, 13 predicted proteins | sample 1605311 | NCBI WGS metagenome assembly OLGD01 (sample SAMEA3888917, study PRJEB22519) | human gut metagenome | biome: human gut; feature: human-associated habitat; material: faeces | place: Denmark | collected 2010
GTCGTTCTACACGTTTGTCCGAATTGGCGAACGAAAAGCGTACGATGATTTTTTATGAATCTCCTTTTCGCTTGTTGAAGACATTAATTCAGTTTGCTGAAGTATTCGGTGCAGATAGAGATGCTTCGGTAAGCCGGGAAATATCGAAGGTCCATGAAGAAACTGTTCGTGGAACATTATCGGAAATTATTGCTCATTTTACTGAAAGAGAGCCGAAAGGTGAATTTGTAATTGTGGTAGGCGGTCTTCCGGGTAAAACAAGATATGTAGAAATCTAAAAGAAAAAGTTATGAAAAAGTTTTTTTTGACAGTTGCCGTAATAGCTTCGACATGTTTGATTTCTTGCCAAGGAGGCGGAAAAGAGGTTCAGAGGCTGAAACAAGAAAATGATTCTTTGATACAGGTCAATGTCCAGACAAAAGCGGATTTTGAAGAAATGTTGCAATTGATGAATGAAGTCGAGGATGGATTCCGTCAAATGAAAGAAGCGGAAAATTATCTTATCGTGCAACAAAATGCAACGGGTGATGTAGATAAGACAACTCGGGAGAAATTAAAGTCGGATATGCAGTTAGTTGCCCAGACCTTGAAAGAAAATAAAGAAAAATTGGCACGGTTGCAAAGTCAGTTGAAAAACAGTAAATATCAGTCTTCTCAATTAAAACAGACTGTAGATCGGTTGTCTGCAGAAATAGAGAGCAAGACGGCTATGATTACTTCATTGCAGGAAGATCTGGCAAAACGGGATATTCGTATTAAAGAACTCGATGATGCTGTATCAGATCTTTCGGGTAAGGTGACAGATCTTTCTCAAGAAACTGAAGAACAAAAAAATACGATTTCTACTCAGGATAAAGAATTGAATACTGTATTTTATGTATTTGGAACTACCAAGGAGTTGAAAGAACAGAAGATTCTTTCCGGTGGTGGTTTGTTTAAGGCAAAAGAGGTGATGAAAGGGGATTTCAACAAGGATTATTTTACTAAAGCCGATTTGCGAACGTTAAAAGAGATTCCTCTTGAAATGAAAAAAGCAAAGATTCTAACCAATCATCCCGAAGGTTCTTATTCTCTGGTAAAAAACGATAAAGGACTTTTGACATTAGTGATTAGCGATCCTCAAAATTTTTGGAGCTTATCTAAATATTTAGTAGTAAATGTAGATTGATCTCTCGATTCGAATAAAGTTTTATAGATAGATGCGGAAATAACCTCTAAAAATGTTATTTTCGCATTTATCTTTTAGAGGATATAAGTAAATGAAATATCAGAATATATTCATTGATTTGGATGATACGATTTGGAATTTTCGTACGAATTCTAAAATTGCATTAGAAATAATTTACGATCGTTATGGGTTGAGTGAGTATTATCCGTTGTTTGATGAATATTATAGAGTATATAGCGAGAAAAATACGGAGTTGTGGTCTTTGTATCACCATAATCGTATCAGCAAAGAGACATTAATTGTAGAGCGATTTCGTTACCCTTTACAACGGGTGGGAGCATATAACGATAAACTGGTTTTACAATTGAATGCAGATTACCTGTCGGTATTGTCAGAGCAAGGAGAACTTGTTCCGCAGGCAAGAGAGTTGCTTGATTATTTGAAAAGCCGTTCGTACCGTTTGCATATTATCAGTAACGGTTTTAAAGAAGTCCAGTTTAAAAAGATGAAATCTGCCGGTATAGAGAACTACTTTGAGAAAATAATATTATCGGATGAGGTCGGAGTCAATAAACCGCATCCTGATATTTTCAGGTATGCGTTGAATAAAACCGGTTCATCGAAAAATACATCGTTAATGATCGGAGATAATTATGATGCCGATATTTTGGGAGCTATGCGAAGCGGTTTAGATCAAGTGTATTTTAATCCTCTTCAGAAACAAATTCCGGATGAATTTCCTACTTATGAAGTACAAACATTAAGTGAGATACAAGATATATTGTGAATTCATTATTGATTAGTATTAATTTGTTAATCGGCTATTTTTTGAAAAGGTAAAAGAAGGGTTTTGATCTATTAAAATATACAATACAAATAATGAAACTTTTGCCGATCTAAAATCCTCTTAATTATAAATAGATTGATAATTAGTACGCAGTGTCATATATATTTATAACTTTGTGTATGTCAAATATTAAATACAATAAAGATGAAAAAACTTCTATTTTTTATCACTACTTTATTTTTATGTGTTACAAATCTTTTTGCACAGGTCTCTATTTATAAAACTTACGTTAATATAAGAATGGTTCCTGATCATGCAGACTGGATATACCAACCGGGTGAAAATCCCCAAATATCTGTGTCGGTAGAAAAGAGTCAGACACCGCTATCTAATGTTACGCTTTCTTATGAGTTAGGACCAGAAATGTTAGCTCCTGAGAAAACAGGAACGTTGCTTTTAAAAGATGGTGTGGGAACTTTGAAAATGGGAACAATGAAAGAACCCGGTTTTCGTACCTGTAAAGTAACAGTTTTGATAGATGGAGTTACTTATTCAAATTGGATTACGGTCGCTTTTGCTCCTGATAAAGTAAAGCCTACAGTCCCATATCCTGATGATTTTGTGGCATTTTGGAATGAGCAGAAAGAAAAGTCAGACAAGTTGCCTTTAGATGCCAATATGGTACTCCTTCAGGAGAAATGTACTTCCAAGGTAAATGTATATCAAGTCAGTTATAACTATGGAACTAATGGCGCTCGATTTTATGGAATTTTATGTATTCCCAAAGCCGAAGGTAAATATCCTGCCATATATTATGTCCCTGGAGCTGGAGTCCGTTCTTATAATGGAGCAATAACAGAAGCAGAAAAAGGTTTCATTACATTGCAAGTTGGCATTCATGGAATTCCGGTCAATCTGACAGGACCTATTTATAATAGTTTGCGTGCAGGAGCATTACAAGATTATAACGTTTATAATTTAGATAATAAAAATACTTATTACTACAATAAAGTATATATGGGTTGTAAGCGGGGAGTTGATTTAATTTACTCTCTACCGGAGTTTGATGGAGAACATTTGGCAACTTATGGTGGCAGTCAGGGTGGTGCGTTATCAATAATAGTTGCATCTCTTGATCCTCGGGTAAAATGTGTAGTATCTTTTTATCCGGCTTTAAGCGATATGACCGGATATCTTTACGGCCGTGCAGGAGGGTGGCCTCACATGTTGAAAAACGGAAAGTCATCTGTTCATAATACACCAGAAAAACTAAATACGATAAGTTATTATGATGTCGTAAATTTTGCTCGTAACCTTAAAACTCCGATATTCTTTTCTTGTGGTTATAATGATCGTGTGTGTCCTCCGTCATCGACATTTTCGGTATATAATTCTATCACATCGCCCAAAGAGTTGATGGTAGTTCCCGAAACCGCACATTGGACATTCCCTGATCAACAAAAAAGAGGATTCGATTTTGTCTTAAAGCAATTTAATATGAAATAACTGTCGGTTTGTGAAGAGTGAGATTTTTAAACTAATTTTCGGAATTATTGGGGTGAATTTTGCATCAGACTGGTTATTGAATGTGGCTGCCGAAGATTTCAAGAGGGTATGATGCTGATATTTTGGGAGCTATGCAAAGAGGTTTAGATCAAGTGTATTTTAATCCACTTCAGAAACAAATTCCGGATAAATTTCCTACTTATGAAGTTACAGGCATTATCTGAGATCTGTGATATATTGTAGAGAAACAGACTTCGTGGTAATTTCCGGATTTCGGAGAAATAAAATCGGGGCTAGTTAATTCTTTGATTATTAATCAGCCCCGATTTATATAGATTAGAGTCTAAATTTAAGTGAACTCTTATAGTTAATATTTGGTGCTTTGTACGGCTTCGATCAGATGCTTGAAATCTTCAGGGTAAACATCGCCGATATTACCGATACGGAAAGTATCTGCTTGAGATATTTTCCCCGGATAGATGACGAATCCTTTTTCTTTTAGCTGAGCATAAAAGCTCTTAAAATCAAAATCTTTTTTCGGATAGAGGAAAGATGTAATAATAGGAGATTGTATATTGTCGGGCAATAATGTTTCGAAGCCTAAAGAACGCATTCCTTTTACCAAAATGTCGTGATTCTCACAATATCTTTTGTGGCGAGCTGCAACACCTCCCTCTTCTTTTAACTCTTCCATGGCTTGTTTAAATGCTCGTACTACGTGTGTCGGAGAAGTAAAACGCCATTTGCCATGGCCTTTTTCCATAGTTTCCCATTGATCATAGATATCGAGAGATAAGGATTTGGACACACCTTTGCAGTATTTAAGTTCCGATTTCCGGGCAATAATAAAGCCGAATCCGGGAACACCTTGGATACACTTATTTGCGCTGCTGATCATAAAATCGATGCCGAGTTCTTGAACATCTAAGGGAACTCCGCCGAAACTGCTCATTGCATCTACAATCAGTTTTTTCCCGTGCATTTTTACAATATGGGCGATTTCTTTCAGAGGATTCAGTACTCCGGTAGTAGTTTCGCAGTGGACTATTGCAACGTGTGTAATTTCGGCATTATGGGCGAGATAGTCATCTACATATTCTACAGAGACCTGTTCTGTTTCGTCAAAAGCAAGCATGTCGTAATTGATGCCATGATATTCTGCGATGTTACCCATTCTGTCACCGTACGCGCCGTTACTTAGAATAAGAAGTTTGTCTCCGGCTTTTATTGTACTTCCGATAACGGCTTCTACACAATAAGTACCGCTTCCTTGAAGCAACACGGATGTATATTCGTCAGTTGCTTTTGTTGCCAGTTCGACAAGAGATTTTCTTATCTCTTCGACAATGTGGAGGTTATAATCTTCATCCCATGTACACCAGTCGGTCATCATGGTTGCTTTTACAGATTCAGATGTCGTAAGCGGTCCGGGAGTTAGTAAAATATAGGGTCTCATAATGATTATTATTTAGAATTGTTGTTATTTAGTTTTTTATTTATAGTGTCGATTACGGACGGAAGTTCTTTGATCGTATCAACCACGAAATGTGCTCCGGCATCGAGCATACGTTTTCTTACTTCGGCTTTGCGTGTTTCCAGTTCCTGATCCGGCATGTCGGCAACTTCTTTTTCTGTCAGTCCCATTTCGTTACTGCCGAGTATTACACCGACAGTCCACACTTTAGCATTCCGACCTTCCTTAATATCGGCGATAGTATCACCGTATTTCAGAATATAATCGACAGACGGGATATCGAGATCGATCATATTTTGATATATCATATATGGATAAGGGCGTCCGGCAGGCAATCTGTCGGGAGTTACGCAATTGTCTGTTTTATACCCTTTTGCAGCCGCATTTGGTAATACTACATCCATCATAGCTTGAGTATAACCGGTTGTAGAGCCGATTTTTAGGCCTTGAGATCTGAGATTTTGCAGAGTTTCTATAACACCGGGAATCGGATCTGTATAATCAGCCAATGAAGCGAAAAGATAACCTTCAAATTTTTTATTCATGGCAATAACATCATCTTCTGTCCATTGGCGGTCATAAACTTTTTCAAAAGCGTCTCCGATACCGTCCATTTTGAAAAGTTCCCGGATGTGATCGATTTTAGCCATTCCCATCGGTCGGCGGGCTTGTTCCATGCTTATCGTAATTCCAATTTCCTTAAAAGCTTTTAGAAATGCCGCAACAGGAGCAAAACAACCATAATCGACTGCTGTTCCGGCCCAGTCCATAATGATACATTCGATTTTTTTCATAGAACTGTTATTATGTAATTTATTATTTCTTTATTCATTAAATTGTTTGTGATCTTATGATCAGAACATTCTCATTATCGTTTTTTGTAGAATCTGCAGATATCGATTTTTTGTTTTCCGGTAATCTTTCTTTTTTGTACCGTTGTATTATATAAATAGCAGAACCGCAGAAAGCAATGCAACAAATAATGCCGACATAACCGGACATAAAGTTATAAAATTCGAGCCAGTTGATATCCGGATTTAAAAATTCTTTAAATATTAAGACGAGTACTGTTCCTGTATAGCCGATAAAGTCTAATGTAATGATGAAGAATCCGACATTCCCTTTTATCTTGAAGCAAGCGATAAAGCGGTCGAAAAATATGGTTTGAAAGCTGAGATAAACTGTATAGAGCGAGAGACTTTGAAGAAACAGCCATATGATAGGGGAAATTTGGAGTGAATTGTAGTTGAATGCGATAAAACTGAGTGCTGCAGTTCCGCAAGAAACAAGTTCTAACAAAAAACAAAGCACTTTTACATTACTTTTTATTAATGACATCAGGCCAAACATTAAAAGGATTATTACTGTTACGCTTGCATCTACTTTGGCAAAAGCCCATGATGAGAGTCCTGCGGCTTTTATATCCAGAATTTTTACAAGGAAATCTTCTTTTATATCCTGTAAAACTGTGATGAATAAATTGGCAAAAAATAACATGACCAATACGGGCATGAAGTTTTTGAATATATTGATACGAGCTTTTCCGTCTAAGGTTACTCTCTCTGTCCGCTGTTCGATGTCCTCTTTTGTCGGCTGCGGCATACGTGTCATTAGCCATCCTAAAAAGGATAATAACGGAAATGCAAAAGCTCCGATTAAGGCTGGCATCCAGAATTCTCCGATTCCCAAATTATTCATAACGAATAGTCCGATTGATTTTGCTGTTCCTGAACTGACGGCAATACTCAGCCCCATAAGGCTGGCCAATAAGTCTGTGACTCTGCGTCCTTCGAGAAAACTAAAAATGACTCCCCACATGCATCCTAATGAGAGACCGTTGAAAAACAAGGCGAATACATTGAAAGGGCGAGGTAATGCACCGAATAATATCAGTGATAATTCGGCTACAGCCACGGATGAAATAATAAATTTCAGTCGGTTTTCTTTTTTTAATTCGGATATTAGCTTGATACCGATTAATTTTGAGATGAGATATCCTGATATTTGAACAATGCTGGTAGCCGTTTTATAATCCATCCCGAAAAAATCGAGTCCGTCAAAAGTTGCGGCCGTAAAAGGTTTACGCAAGGCATACACTAATGAATAAGAAAGAAGAGCAGTACCTCCGGCCCAAAGTATAAATAAGAAGTCAGATAATTTCTTTTTAGAGATGATTGTTGTTTTATTATCGGTAACCATATTGCATCTGTTGATTTTTCGATTTCGATGGCAAATATATGGGTGGTTTATAATACTAAAAATGAATATTTATTATTAATAAAGTTCATGTAAATAGCGTTTTATAAAGTAACATTAATGTAATATTAATGCAATGTCGATATAATATGATGGTTATTTATTTGTAATATATTTTGTTAAACTGCCTATTGTTTGTATTTATATGAATGATCTATTGGATATATATAAACGTATTGAATATTTACGTAATAAGGGTGTGAAAATGAAAGAGATAGCAGATCATGTCAATATGGCGGCCAGTGTTTTGTCTTCTCTTTACTCGAGTGTTCTTCCGGCTTTTGTGAGTTGTGTTAAAAAGGATATGCCAGAAGAGGACGCTTTAGATTATGCCCTTTCGCAAGTCAATAATGTTTCAAAGAAACGTTTGTTGGGAAATTTGACAGAATTAAAAGAATCTTTGTTCGAATTAGAGCCTGCAATGAATAACGGGCAAAAAGATAATCCGTTTATGAATATGCTGACAGAAGAAATGTCGCGTTCTGTCCAAGATGTGTATAATTATAGCGGTATATATATTAGTTATAGCCTCTCATCATCTTCAGATTCTTTAAAAATAGAACCTTATCTTATTGCTCCTTCGGAGAATAACGATTATGTAAAGGTTGCTCACATGAGCGCATATAATACGACACATTGGGGAGTAGGAATATTCAGTAACCATCAGAATTCGTATATCATGTTCAATGAACGGGAAACTCCACAAGTAGCGTTGTTTACGATTTATTTGCAACTGCCTATGTATGAATATCCCCGTATGTTAAAGGGTTTGTACCTCTGTTTAGATTATAACCGCAATCCAATAGCGAGGCGGATACTTTTCATAAAATATTCGGATAGTACCTGTATGGATGATTTTTTAGAGTTGAAAGGAGAGCTTGTTCCTAAGGATAAATTGACGGAAGAACAATTGCATTATTATAATTATACCTGTCAAGAGGGAGATTATATTAAAACCTGTACCGTCCCTTCTCCTCAACTTAACGAGAAGGATTTGGAACGGGAGAAAAAAATGTTGAAAATATAACAGCCTATTTTAAATATTTTTATTTTTGAACAAGTTAATGTAAAATAGTTGTCGATGAGTTGTGCTGCTTTTAAATTACGATTCGGGATTATAGGGACGAATTTTATATCGGACTGGTTGTTGGAAGGAGCTGCGGAAGATTCCCGATTTGAAGTGGCGGCTATTTATTCCCGTTCGCAAGATACTGCAAATGCTTTTGCAGTTAAACATAATATTCCTTATACGTTCGTTTCGCTCGATGCAATGGCTTCATCGCCTTTGATAGATGCTGTTTTATATTGCATCGCCTACGGCATTGCATTCTGAGCAAGCTATACTTTTTATGGAACATGGCAAGCATGTATTATGTGAGAAACCTTCCGCTTCTAATATTCGTGAGCTTGGTCGGATGATCGAGGCCGCAAAGAAGTATGGCGTTGTATTTATGGAGGCCATGAAATCGACATTAATGCCGGGATTTGGAGCTATTTTGCAGCATTTACCTGAAATAGGGACGGTGCGACGTTATTTTGCATCCTATTGTCAGTATTCTTCACGCTATGACAAGCTGAAAGCGGGAGAGGTCATGAATGCTTTTAAACCGGAACTTTCTAATGGTGCAACAATGGATCTGGGAATTTATACCATTTATCCTTTGGTCGTTTTATGGGGACGACCGTTCAGGATTTCAGCGACCGGAATATTGCTTTCAACCGGTGTGGACGGGCAAGGCGCTGTAAATCTGGAGTATGGGCAGGGTAAGAATGCGACTATACTTTATTCTAAGATTGCTGATTCTTCGCTTCCTTCGGAAATACAAGGGGAAGACGGCACTATTGTTATCGATAAGATCCAATCTCCTGACCGGATTCTATTGAAACACCGTAACGGAATGTCGCAGGATATTTCTATTGTCGGCCGAAAAAATGAGTACTATTACGAAGTGAAAGAATTTATTGATTTAGTGCAATCCGGCAGTAGGGAATCTTCTGTTAATTCTCATATGAATTCTTTCATTGCACTTGAGGTTATTGATGAAATACGTCGGCAATTGGGTGTTATATATCCTGCAGATAAAAATTGATTTTTTATATAGCACAAGAAGAACCCAGCCATATTGTTCGGGTTCTTCTTGTATTATGTTGAAATTAAAGTTTGACGGAAACCGCTTTTCCGTTATAGTTTATCGTTTTCGACTGTGGACTGTTTTCCTCCATTCCGATACCGGACTCGGTAGATGCGAGTACGACCTTGAATGTCCTCTTTTTCAGCATTCCGTTGAAGTTGCCGTTTCTCTGTCCGATTGATAGCGTGGAAGTCGAATCGTCCCATTTGAAATCAATGGTTGAATAATTCCCTTTTTCGTAATTGTAATTATCTCCTTCGTCTTCGTATAACGTGAAAGTCGCATTTTTACCGGGATAAATGCGGATTTCGAGGGGTGCGTCCTTTTTTTCTTTTGCATATTGTACTTTAGGTCCGATTGGCAGAATCGATCCTGCTTTTATATAAATAGGCATAATATCGATAGGGGTCTCCTTATTTACAGATTTTCCTCCGGATATTTTTTCATTCGTCCAGAAATCATACCATTCACAGCCTGAAGGAAGGTAAACTTTTATCGATTTGTTTCGGCTGAAGTCGATTTTCACGTCTGCTCCTTTCCCGTCGGTATATTGCGGATCTAAAACAGGAGCAACGAGGATCGATTTTCCGAACAAAAATTCAGTATTGAGATCGTGGGTATGTTTATCTTCTGCGAAATCGGCAAATAAAGGACGCATAAGGGAGGCATCATTTCGGGTTATATCCCATGCCGTAGAATAGATATAAGGCAATAACTTGTAACGAAGGTGGATAAATTTCTCCTGTGCATCGAAAGCCCAAGATCCCCTCTCTCCGAAAAGAAAAATTTCTCGTTGAGTAGAAGTCCCGTGAGATCGCATCATCCCTAAGAATGCGGCGAATTGTGTCCATCGGGTATATAGTTCCTGATAGGCCTGATTTTTGTTTCCTCCTGGATATTGACGGACAGTGAAACCGCCTATGTCGCAGTTCCAATACGGAATACCGGTCATGGAGAAATTCAATCCTGCCGGAATTTGAGCTTTTAAAGCGTTCCAATTTCCGTCTATATCTCCCGACCAGGAGATAGCTCCGGTTCTTTGTTGTCCGGCGAAAGCTGAACGAGTCAAAATGAAAACTCGCTTGTCGTTGCTTGTCTTACGTTGATTTTTATATACACCTTCAACAGAAACTAAAGGGAACGCATTATAGTAATTTCGGTATGACCCTAAATAGCAAGCCGAATCGAGATGTGTTTCGTTTTTATCTTGGTATTCCGGTTCTGTTGCATCGAGCCACCAGCCGTCCATTCCGATAGAGAACATATTTTTATTGAAATATTCCCAATAAATGTCTCGGGCTTCGGGATTGAAAGCGTCATATACTCGAACTCCGTTATTCGTGGGGAATGTCTCGAAATCGAATAGCATATTTCGGGATTTTAACTCTTTGTAGATATTGGTTGTCGGACCGAAAGAAGGCCAGATAGATATAATTAATCGGGCATTCATGTTATGTATCTGAGAAATCATCTTTTGTGGATTCGAAAACTCCGGGTTATCGAAAGCTACAGCGTTCCAATGTTTATTATCGTTGCTCCAATATCTCCAATCCTGAATAATCCCGTCGATAGGGACTTGCAAGTCTCGGTATTTCTTTAGTATTTCGACAATCTGTTTTTGAGAAACATATCGTTCCCGCTTTCGGGCAACATAGGAACTTTTCCGGTCAGTTGACGCATCGCTTTAACAACTCCGTCTGTGTTTTTTCCGTACATGAAATAGTAATCGCTGCAAGTTCCCAAGTCAGAATCAAAGACCGTTTCTTCAGGTGAGTCGCTGAAGCGGGTAGGGGAGTAATTATCCAGATAGACACCATATCCTTTAATAGACTGGAAGAACGGGATACAGATCACCGTGTTCCTTTGACGTAATAATTCTTTTTGATTCCGTTGGTTCAGTTTTCCGTTTTGTATCTGTCCCAATCCGTAGATCGGTTCATTTGTATCGAGATTAAACGTTTGTTTTACTTGGTAAGAATCTTTGTTCAGATCTTTACGGGGAGAGAACTGTGTATTTTTGTCTTTTAGGAGTATGTTCCCTTTAGAGTCCTTAAAAATGATCTCACCGGTATTGCTATCGACGGTAACGTCTATTTCCTTACTTTTTATAGAATAACTGTTTTCAGATTTGTTTCTGGTTAATTTTACTTTTTCGGGTTTTTGCAAGACGACCAAAGATTCTTTTAGAGGAGTTTTGTTTTGCGGATATTTTAATATCCTGACAGTAGTCGGAGAATAAAACGTTATTTCCGTGCAAACTCCTTTTACAAAAATTCTGTCCGGTTGTTTTGTTGCTGATGCGAGCGAACTTCCCGTAAATAAAAGAGTGAGCAAGACTAAAAATCGATTTTTTACATTTTTCATGAGCATAGTGTATTAGTGTGTATATTGAATTAGTGTTTAATGTATTGTCAGATTGTCGGATATAAAAAATGTTCTTGTATTTTTCTGATTTGTTTGACCGTAAATTTCATTTTTTATATCAATAAAGATATAAAATGTTAACTATTAAACCTTATTTATTTCTTATTATTTAACATTTTAGCGTTTAAAATTGGGGTAAAGTAATGAATAAAAAACAAGGATATTCCCGATTTGAGAATATCCTTGCTAATCGATTAGGAAATATTTATTTATATTCTTCCCATGCTTTTATTTCCAGTTCTTCTATCGGTGTCGTACAGAATGCGGTAATGAAAGCAGATGCGAGGCGAGAATTGGTTACCAGAGGAATATTCAGGTCTATTGCAGCCCTTCGTATTTTATAACCGTTATCCAACTCTCCTGCGGTCAGATTTTTAGGAATGTTGACCACCATATCTATTTTTTTCTCGTGTAACAGATTGAGAGCTTGAGGATAACCTTCTTCACCCGGCCATGCTACTCGGATAGAGGGAATATTATTTTCCGCCAGCATGGTATGTGTTCCTCCTGTTGCAAAGAGTCTATATCCGTTTTTATGTAAAAGCTCGGCTGCAGCAAGCATGTCTACTTTCTGTTTTGCCGTTCCGGTCGAAAGCAGAATACTTTGTTGTGGAATCTTATATCCGACCGAAAGCATTGATTTAAGAATCGCATCGTTCGTGTCATTTCCAAGACAACCCACTTCTCCGGTACTTACCATGTCTACACCCAGAACAGGATCGGCTTTTTGTAATCGGGAGAATGAAAATTGAGAAGCCTTAATCCCGACATAATCGATGTCGAATAATGTTTTATGAGGTTTTTCGACCTTTTTACCTAACATGATTTGTGTCGCCAAATCGATAAAATTAATCTTCAAAACTTTGCTGATAAACGGAAAACTTCGCGATGCACGTAAATTACATTCGATAACTTTGATTGCATTGCCTTTGGCAAGAAATTGAATATTGAAAGGTCCTGATATCTGTAATTCTTTTGCGATCAGTTTAGAAATACGTTTTACCCGGCGGATAGTCTCCATATACAATTTTTGCGGAGGAAACTGTATGGTGGCATCTCCTGAATGTACACCCGCAAATTCTATATGTTCGCTGATAGCATATGCGATAATTTCACCTTTATCTGCTACGGCATCCATTTCTACCTCTTTTGCGTGTTCGATAAATTGGCTCACTACTACCGGATGCTTTTGAGATACGTTAGCAGCTAATTTTAGAAAGCGCTCCAGTTCATCATTGTTTGAACATACATTCATTGCAGCTCCCGACAATACATAGGATGGACGAACCAGCACCGGGAAACCCACCTCATCGACAAATTGATGAATGTCTTTCATCGAGGTGAGTTCTCTCCATCTGGGCTGGTCTATCCCCAAGCGATCACACATTGCCGAGAATTTGTTCCGGTCTTCGGCATTGTCGATACTTTTTGCCGATGTTCCCAAAATATTGACGCCTTGAGCATCGAGTTTCAAAGCAAGATTATTCGGAATTTGACCTCCAGTAGAGACGATAACGCCATGTGGCGATTCCAGTTCGAGAATATCCATTACCCGTTCGAATGTCAGTTCATCGAAATATAGCCGGTCGCACATGTCATAGTCGGTCGATACGGTTTCCGGATTATAGTTGATCATAACACTGCGCCACCCTTCTTTACGGATCGTATTAAGGGCATTTACACCGCACCAGTCGAATTCTACCGAACTGCCGATACGGTAAGCTCCTGACCCTAATACAACGACTGAACGGTGGTCACCAAGATAATTGACGTCATTTGCCGTACCGTTATAAGTCAGATACAGATAGTTGGTCTGCGCCGGATATTCGGCAGCCAAAGTATCTATCTGTTTTACTACCGGTACGATGCCTTTTTCTTTTCGGAACTTCCGTACTTCAAGCAGATGTCGGTCTATATCTCCTTGATCTTTAAAAAGAGCCCGAGCAATCTGGAAATCGGAGAACCCTTGTTTTTTTGCTGTTTTCAGTAGTTCTAACGGTAAAGCTTCCAGAGAAGAAAAAGTTTCGATCTCTTTTGCCGTGTGAATGATATTATTTAATTTTTCCAGAAACCATTTGTCTATTTTTGTCAATTCATGTATCTGATTCACCGTATAGCCTTTTTGTAGGGCTTTGCTGATAACGAAAATTCGTTTGTCGGTAGGTTCTCGCAACGCTTTATCTATATCCTGTATAACTAGTTCTTTATTTTCGACAAAACCATGCATACCTTGCCCGATCATTCGAAGCCCCTTTTGTATAGACTCTTCAAATGTGCGTCCGATAGCCATAACTTCTCCTACCGATTTCATACTACTGCCCAGTTCGCGATCGACGCCGTGGAATTTTCCTAAATCCCAGCGAGGTATTTTGCAAACAACATAATCGAGAGCGGGTTCAAAAAATGTCGAAGTTGTTTGTGTAACCGAGTTTTTCAGATCAAAAAGTCCGTAGCCTAATCCTAATTTTGCTGCGACGAATGCTAGCGGATATCCTGTCGCTTTTGATGCGAGGGCAGATGAACGGCTCAGTCGGGCATTTACTTCAATAACTCTGTAGTCTTCCGAATTCGGGTCTAATGCATATTGTACATTACATTCACCGACAATTCCGATATGGCGTATAATGCGGATTGCCAGTTCCCGAAGTTTGTGGTATTCGCTGTTTGTCAGTGTTTGAGAAGGTGCAATTACAATACTTTCACCCGTATGGATGCCTAACGGATCGAAATTTTCCATATTGCATACCGTGATACAGTTGTCGAATCGATCGCGGACAACTTCATATTCTACTTCTTTCCAGCCTTTTAAAGACTTTTCGACTAATACTTGCGGAGAGAAAGAAAATGCTTTTTCTGCCAGTTTGTTCAATTCCTCCTCATTATCGCAAAATCCGCTTCCTAACCCTCCTAAAGCGTAGGCGGCACGAATGATTACCGGATATCCGAGTCGTTTTGCAGCAATGCGAGCGTCTTCGATGTTTTCTACAGCTTCGCTTTGAATGGTTTTAACCTGTATTTCATCCAGTTTTTTGACAAAAAGTTCCCGATCTTCAGTGTCCATGATTGCTTGTACGGGAGTACCTAATACCTGAAGGTTATATTTCTCGAGTATTCCTTTTTTATAAAGTTCTACCCCGCAATTCAAGGCCGTTTGCCCTCCGAAGGAAAGTAAGATACCGTCGGGATGTTCTTTTTTGATTACTTTTTCTACGAAAAACGGAGTTACGGGAAGGTAATAAATATGATCGGCTACCCCTTCCGAAGTTTGTACTGTGGCGATGTTCGGGTTGATTAATACGGTTTCTATACCTTCTTCCCGAAGAGCTTTCAGGGCTTGAGAACCGGAGTAATCAAATTCTCCGGCTTCCCCGATTTTTAAAGCTCCTGAACCTAATAATAAAACTTTCTTTATTGTACTCATAATGGCGGACAAGATTATATCATTTCTATAAATCGGTCGAATAAAAATTCTGTGTCAGTAGGACCGCTGGCGGCTTCAGGATGAAATTGTACGGAGAAAAAAGGTTTATTCTTGTGTTGAATACCTTCGTTTGTACCATCGTTCATATTGACGAACAAAGGTGTCCATTCATCGCTTAATGTATTATTGTCGACTGCAAAACCGTGGTTTTGCGAAGTGATAAAACATTTTTCTGTACCGACTAAGCGTACCGGCTGATTATGACTTCTGTGTCCGTACTTCAGTTTATAAGTATTAGCTCCTCCGGCTTTGGCGAGCAATTGGTTACCCATGCAAATTCCGAAAATCGGTTTTTCTTTTTTCATAGCTTCCCGAATGTGTTTTACCGTAATTCCACAAGTATCGGGATCACCCGGTCCGTTGGAGATGAACAATCCGTCATATTCTATTGCATTGAAATCGTAGTCCCAAGGAACACGGATAACAGTAACATCTCGTTTTAGAAGACATCGTATAATATTATGTTTTACACCGCAATCTACTAATACGATACGTTTCTTCCCGTTTCCATAAGTAATTATCTCGGTCGTACTTACTCGTGCGACTTGATTGATTTTGTTCGGATCGATAAAATCGATTTCATTCTCGTCTGAGAAAACGATCTTGCCTATCATGCTTCCTTTTTCGCGCAACAGTTTGGTAAGTTCACGAGTATCGATCCCGGTAATTCCTGTGATTTTTTCTTGTTTCAGCCATTCGCCCAAACTCTCTGTCGCATTCCAATGACTATAATTTTCAGAATAATCCGATACGATTATTCCGTCGGCATGTATCTTTTCAGATTCGAGAAAAGTTGAGAGTTTCCCTGAAAACGATCGTGCCGGAACACCATAGTTGCCTATGAGCGGATAAGTGAGCACCATTATTTGTCCGGAATAGGATGGATCGGTCAGACTTTCCGGATAACCGGACATTGCAGTGTTAAAAACGACTTCTCCGGCTGTCGGCCTTTCGTATCCGAAAGAGATTCCGGAAAATTTGCTTCCGTCGTCCAGTATTAGTGAAACATTTTTTTGTTTTTGCATTTTGAACTTTATAAATTCTATATTAAAATTCCTGTTCTACATAGTTAATAAAAGCCTCGTTTACCAGTTTCATTCCTCCCGGTGTAGGGTAATTCCCAGAGAAATACCAATTTCCGGGATGGCCGGGACAAGATGAGTGCAGACCTTCTAATGTTTGATAAACAATTTGCACTTCAGCTTTTGTGTCTGAAGGAGTAAGCAGTTCCGCTATCTTTCCTGAAATTTCATTAGCGGTAAAAGGCGCGTATATTTCTTTCACGTGATTGACCATTTCGGTTTTGGGTAAATTACGCTGGGCAATACATTTTTGATATACGTCGGCTATTAACTGTTTCATATTTCGTTCTTTCAATAAAGCTATTGCTGCTCTAAAAGCGATAAACTCTTTCATTCGAGACATATCTATACCGTAGTAATCAGGGTATCTTACTTGTGGAGAAGATGATACGATAATGATTTTTTTAGGATGCAGCCGATCTAATATGCCTATAATACTTTGTTTGAGAGTAGTTCCTCTGACGATACTGTCATCTATGACGACCAGATTGTCAGAATAAGGTTCTACACTGCCGTATGTGATATCGTATACATGTGCGGCGAGATCGTTTCGGGTATTTCCCTCGGCGATAAATGTGCGGAGTTTTATATCCTTAATAACAGCTTTTTCGAATCGGATGCGCATCGATAATATGTGTTCGAGTTCCTGTTCCGACACTCCGTTTTTTAACGTTGTAAGATATCTCTTTTTTAGTTGGTTCAGGTACACTTCGAAGCCTTCCAGCATGCCGTAGAATGCAACTTCCGCAGTATTGGGGATGAAAGAAAAGACCGTGTGATCTACGTCGTTTTTTATTGCATCGAGTAACGGTTTTACCAGATTTTTTCCTAATTGCTTGCGTTCCTGGTAAATATCTTTGTCGCTGCCGCGAGAAAAATATATTCTTTCAAAGCTACAGGCATTGTTCTTTTTAGGAGAGTTGATTTGTTCTGTACGGATATTCCCTTTTTTATTTACGAATAAAGCCTGTCCCGGAAGCAATTCTTTTATAGAATCGCTTGACAGGTTAAAGGCTGTTTGTATGACCGGACGTTCCGATGCCAGTACTACGACTTCGTCATCGGCATACCAAAATGCCGGACGAATGCCCCACGGATCACGAATCGAAAAACATTCTCCGCTTCCCGTAATGCCGCAGATCACATATCCGCCATCCCATCCGGGGGTAGTTTTTTTCAGAACGTTTGCCAGATCGATCTGATCTTCTATGGCATACGTAATATCCATTCCTTCCAGGCCTTCGTTTTCACATTTTGCATATAATCTTTCGACCTCTCGGTCGAGTCTGTGTCCTATCTCTTCCAACATGATATATGTGTCGGCATATTTCCGGGGATGCTGTCCTTTAGCCGTAATTTTTTCGAATATCTCATCGACATTGGTCAGATTGAAATTACCGCACAAACTCAGATTTTTTGCTCTCCAGTTATTGCGTCTTAAAAAAGGATGTATATATGAAATCCCCGATTTTCCTGTCGTACTGTAACGGAGATGTCCCATATAGATTTCTCCGGCAAAGGGCAATACCTGTTCGGCATATTCAGCGTTGTGTAGCTGTGTTTCTGTCAGAGATGCGTAATTAGAATGTACGGCCTCGAATATTTCGGTAATGGCGCTTGTTCCCAAAGCTCTTTCCCTGAACATGTATTCTTCTCCCGGATTGGCTTGGAGTTTTACGCAGGCCAATCCAGCGCCTTCTTGTCCTCGGTTGTGTTGTTTCTCCATAAGCAAATAAAGCTTATTGAGTCCGTACATCCATGTCCCGTATTTTTTTTCGTAATATTCGAGCGGTTTTAGCAAACGTATCATTGCTACTCCGCATTCATGTTTTAATTCTTCCATCTCTTTTTAGAATCATTTTTATTCTACGGTTACCGATTTTGCGAGATTCCTCGGCTGATCTACATCTTTCCCTTTGCAAATGGCAATATGGTATGCCAGTAATTGAAGAGGAATTGTCGTGATTAACGGATCGAGGCACGGTATTGTTTTCGGTAATTCGATACAAAAATCGGCAATATTTTTAATAGTTGTATCACCTTCTGTCACAAGGGCTATTACTTTCCCTTTTCGAGCTTTTATTTCTTGTATATTGCTGATTATTTTTTCATATTGGTTATTGTGCGTCGCTACGACTACAACCGGCATTTCGGTATCTATCAGGGCAATTGGTCCGTGTTTCATTTCTGCTGCCGGATAACCCTCTGCGTGGATGTATGATATTTCTTTTAATTTGAGAGCTCCTTCTAAAGCGACCGGATAATTAAATCCTCTGCCTAAGTAGATAAAATTATGTGCATAGGTAAATATTTGTGAAAGATTGGCTATACTGTCGTTTTTTTCGAGAACCTTTTTCATCTTTTCGGGTATTGTGCTCAGCTCATGTACTACTTGCCGAAATTCTTCATTACCGATACTGTTCTTTTCTCGTGCCAAAGTAAGAGCCAACATTGTGAGAACTGTAACTTGACCGGTAAATGCTTTTGTAGAAGCAACACCGATTTCCGGTCCTACGTGTATGTACGATCCGGTATGCGTAGCTCTCGGGATAGAAGATCCGACAGCATTGCATATTCCGTATATAAATGCTCCTTTGTTTTTAGCTTCTTCGACTGCAGCTAATGTATCTGCTGTTTCTCCCGATTGGGAAATAGCAATAACGACGTCACCAGGATTGATGACGGGATTTCGATACCGGAATTCGGAAGCGTATTCGACTTCTACCGGGAAACGGCAAAATTTTTCGATGAGATATTTCCCGATAAGAGCGGCATGCCAAGATGTACCGCATGCTACGATAATAAATCTTTTTGCATGAAGCAGTTTTTCTTTATGATCGATAATGGCGGATAGTGCAATATCAGTCCCTTCTATGTTAATGCGTCCTCGCATGCAATCGTGAATACAGTCGGGCTGTTCGAATATCTCTTTAAGCATAAAGTGGGGATAACCTCCTTTTTCGAGTTGTCCGAGGTTTAATTCTATAGTATTGATTGTCGGGTTTACGGCAATATTATCTTGAGTTACGATCTTCAATTCTTGTCCGCGGTGTATTACAGCGATCTCTCCGTCTTCTAAATATACTACTTTATCGGTGTATTCTACAATGGGAGTAGCATCTGATGCGATAAAATATTCATCTTTTCCTATTCCTATCACCAACGGACTGCTTTTTCTCGCTACGATGATTTCGTCGGGATTATTTCGATTTAAGATGGCGATGGCATATGCTCCGATGACTTCATGTAAAGCAAGCTGTACCGAAGTCAGTAAGTCGAGGTTATGGGATACTTTGATATATTCAATTAATTGTACCAGAACTTCTGTATCGGTGCTGCTTTTGAATGTATATCCTTTTTCCTGTAATTTCTCTTTAAGGACTGCATAATTCTCAATGATACCGTTATGTATTATAGCCAGATTTTCAGATTCCGAATAATGAGGATGTGCATTCGCTTGACATGGCTCTCCGTGGGTAGCCCAGCGTGTGTGCGCTATTCCTATAGTTCCACTAATATCTTTTTGAGCGGCAAAAGCTTCCAAGTCTGAAACTTTCCCTTTTGTCTTATAAACATTTAATTGTTGATTATCGCTGATGAGTGCTACACCTGCACTGTCATAACCTCTGTACTCCAGCCTTTTCAAAGCTTTGATAAGAATTGGGTATGCGTTTTGAGCTCCAATATATCCTACAATTCCACACATAATATATACTCCTTTTGTTCCCGCGCCGCGGTGTCCGCGGCCGCGTTTCGCGCTGCGGGCGCGGCATGAGAGGTTTTCCCTCTTTTCCCCGCGCGGCCTGCGCGTTTATTCTCCCAGCCTGCGCTC
>OLGD01002595.1_pt1 | contig 20062 bp, 19 predicted proteins | sample 1605311 | NCBI WGS metagenome assembly OLGD01 (sample SAMEA3888917, study PRJEB22519) | human gut metagenome | biome: human gut; feature: human-associated habitat; material: faeces | place: Denmark | collected 2010
AAATTACTGAACGTCAACAATAATGACGTCAGTAAACTCCTTTCTATTTTTCTTTCTTTTTGAATCTATTTAAGTTTGATTTTATTTAAAAATGTGTTAAATATTAAATAGATAGTTTTACTTCTAAGAAAAGTAAAACATCATCTATTCATTTTTTCTTGACAATCGTTGCATTCTTGGTCATGAATATTGATGATGCCACCGCATTTTGAACAGGTATACCTTTCTTTCTGCTGCTCCATAATTTTTCTAAACCATGTTTCTGCACAAACTCACTATTCTCAATCAGACTTGCTTGATATCTTTTGTTATAACTTTTTTCAAGATATCTTATTTGTTTGCAAGGAAATTCTAAACACTCAAAGCAGTAATTTAAGTTTTTGGACTGAACACAATCTTTAATCTTGTATTTACGGCAGTGTTCAGGTTTGTCCATATTATTAGTTAAGCAGCCGGCACAAGGCTTTCTGTGATAACAGTGCTTATAGCAGACTTTGCAATTCATGCCGTACGGAGCGAACATAATGGTTTCGATGCTTTCTGGCATTTTCATTGATTGTTTTCTCCACGCCCGCCTCAGTAGTAAAGATCATAGTTTTTAGGATTGAATTTAGGCACATCCTTGTAGACTGAAAGACATTGATCTATGAATTTTCCTTCTTCATCAGGAAGAGCGCTCAGATCAGTAATGATCTTTCTCAGCATGTCCTGTTCATGCTTAGACAGCTTCAGTCTTCCGAATTTGCTTTCATCCTCAATCAGCTTAGCGGCAGTCATGGCGGCAGCCTTGGCTCTCATGTAGATGTCTCCACCGTACTCAACGATTGCCTGTCCGATCTTGTAAGCGTTGTCATATGCCAAAATAAAAGCTTCAGGGCTTCTGTATCTGTCAGTTGCCATGTACAGATCGCGGAGCAAGCGGTCCTGTTTGAGCTGTTTTGCTGTATTCATTAAAGCAGCTTCATAGCCGATGTTTCCTAACCAGCATTGTACTGAGGAACCTCCGAATTCAGGATGGTACTCCACAGACTCATTAGACCATAAGTCGCAGACTTGAGCGATCAGGTTGCCCATCAGATCCATGTGGGCGCAGTGGGAATTTTTCCCTTCCTGAGAAGTAGGCTTGCCGGAAATGGCTTTAACAATAGGTCCTTCATAACCGCAGTCCTTGTCAGGTCCGGTGGCACCGGCTTCCCATGCCACTAAAGTACGGGCTGCAGCAATAGCTCGTGTGACAGCGGAGAATGTTCTTGGAATTTCTTTATCCATATAGCCGCCGGCAAGGAACATTGCCGTGTTAGCGCCGGCGCAGCAAGTGTCTCCTCCTGCTCTGATCCTATTCTTTTTGGCAATATGAATGATCTGAGGCCACAGCCATTCCATATCTATCGAGCCGAGATAGCCGATGCCGAACAGCCATCCTCTGATATCCTGCCTCAAAAGAGAATAATCGGCAAGTTCTTTCCCGCCTACAGACTCGATTGACAGCAGGTCAGCGCCGTTTTCAGCCGCGACATGGCATGATTCAATAATCTTCTGGGGATAGGAATGTTTCTGATCCATTTCTTCTCTCAGGCCCAATTCAGCCATTCTCGGATCTGCAATGGTGTGCCTGATGGAAAGCGCAATGTCATATTGATCGTGGTACTTCTGCATCAATTCCTTCTGACCGGAAACTATCGGTTTGGCATAATGCTCGGCATCATTGGTCATATGGGAAATATGCTCATTCTCCAGCTGCACAGCGGGAAATCCTAATGTGACTGCTCTGTCAAGAATATCTCTTGTAATATAATCGACAAATTCTTTTCTCAGGCTTTCGGGAGTCTTCTCGCTTCCGACTCTGGGAGCGAATTTAATCTCAGGAACGACGACACCCGCCCCGATGACCTGCCCCAGCCCGTATGATACAGGATATTTAGCCTCTCCGAAGACCATGTCATCCGGCGATGTATATTCCATTCTCGTGTAACGTTTCAGGGACATTTCACTCACCCCTCATTTTATTGTTTTTAGCTATGATACGGTCCCAGTTGGATCTGATTTTCTTCCAGTCCCATCCTTCAGTCACAATTTTGTTAGCTAAATCTGGACCGTCTGCTGCTTTGACGCAGTACACTCCCATCGGAAAAGACTCAACGTAATCTCTGTTGACTGCTCCCCCGGCACACATAAAGGGAATTTCCATACCTTTCTCATAAAGCCTTGAAGCAATCTTGGGGAAGGCGGACATGGTAGTAGTCATAAGTGCCGTGCCGGTGACGATGTCAGGCCTTTCTTTTTCTACGGCATTGACGACATCCTGCATCAGAACATCTCTTCCCATATCTATGATAGTATAACCGTTGGATTTCAAAAGTACAGCGGCGATGTTCTTGCCGATATCATGCGGATCTCCTTCAGCCACGTGCATTATGATTTTGCCTTTAGTTTCTCTTTCCTTAGTCAGATGAGACTCGCACATCTTCAGCCCGCGGTCCATAAGGTCGGCGGCCATCATTACATGCGGGAAATAATAGATTCCTCGGCCGTACAGCTCGCTGACAATCTCCATGCCTTTTATCAGTCCCTGTTCGATAACTTCCTCAGGGCTGAAAGCCTCCATGGCCGAGGTGACATCCTCTGAGATATCTTTGTAACGCATGAACACGATATCCTCGCTTACTTTTCTGAGATGGCTGTCTTCAGGAACCATTCTGTAAACGAGCTCTTCCGGATCCTCTTGTGATTCCAGATCCAGATCATACCTTTTGAAAATCCTGTTATAATTGATGTTTTTAAGATCTATCGTGCCAAACTCCCCCTGTGCCATCTAGCGTTGAATTGGAGATGGATACATTTCAAAAATTTCAATCTTCGCACGTGATTATACATCCGAGGGGGGGGGGTACTTTCACCGACCCCCAAAATAAGTATATAAGCTAACGCGGAGCTTACAAACTTGAGGTATAATATGACCGGAAACACCATAGAAGAGTTGCCTGGAGTTGGACCTGCAACTGCGGAAAAATTGCGTGACGCCGGCTATAGCGATTTAATGGCTATCGCGGTAGAGTCCCCGAAGGTCCTGGCGGAATTAGTAGAGATCGGAGAAAGCACAGCTACAAAGATCATTGCATCTGCGAAACAGATGGCTGATGTGGGCGGATTTGAAACCGGAGACATCATCCTGGAACGCAGAAAGGGCATCAACAGGCTGAGTTCAGGCTCCAAGGCCTTTGACGACCTGATGGGTGGAGGACTTGAAAGCCAGTCCATCATCGAATTCTTTGGAGAGTTCGGAAGCGGAAAGACTCAGATCTGTTTCCAGCTGGCTGTAAATGCTACCAGGCCGGTTGAAGAGGGCGGACTGAACGGAGACGTTTTCATCATTGATACTGAAAACACCTTCAGGCCTGAGCGTATAGTGCAGATGGCTGTCGCTCTGGACTTGGACCCGGAAGAAGTATTAAAGAAGATACACGTAGCACGCGCATTCAACTCCCATCATCAGATGCTTTTGGTAGAAAAGGCAAATGAACTGGCTCATGAGATGAATGTAAAACTGCTGATCGTAGACTCTTTGACAGCACATTTCCGTGCAGAATATGTAGGACGCGGATCGCTGGCTGAAAGACAGCAGAATCTGAACAAGCACATGCACGACTTGCTGAGGTTTGCAGATCTTCACAATGCTGTGATCGCCGTTACAAACCAAGTGTCTTCAAAACCTGATGCGTTCTTCGGAGACCCTACAAGGCCTATCGGAGGTCATATCGTCGGTCATGCCGCTACTTACCGTCTCTACTTACGCAAGAGCAAAGGCGGAAAACGTATCGCAAGATTGATAGACTCCCCGAACCTCCCCGAAGCGGAGGCAGTTATAACTGTTAGCGAAGAAGGAGTTAGAGATTAAACCAATGGAGCCTCACAGAGGCCTCATTCCTTATTTTTTTGAATTATCGGGAGAGCACGACACCTTTCCCGCAGCGGAAGCTGTTGCTCTCTGCTGTTCTGAAACTGATGAGTCGCACGTAATTGCTTCAGGCGAAGGCTATGTGGTGATCTCATTCAGGCCTGAATTTTTAAATAATATTTGTGAAAGGATAGCTCTGACCAGGCGCATCGGCAGATACCTGGGATCATGCCGTCTGGAAGAGGCAGAAGAGTTCTCCTCTTCACTAGATCTTCCTGAAGGGACGTTTGCTGTGAGATCTAAAAAGTTCGGGCAGTCCATGTGTGAAGTCAACGCTGCGGCTTTGAGCGCCTCTATCGGAGCTAGTGTGAAGAAAGGCTGCAAAGTGGATTTGAAGAATCCCGATGTGGAACTGAGAGTGCTGCTTTCTTCCGGCCTTCATTTTTATATCTCTGAATGTGAAATCGACAGAGCAGTTTTTGAAGACAGAAGAGTGGCAAAAAGGCCCTTCTTTTCTCCTATCTCTCTGCATCCGCGCTATGCCAGGGCGCTTATCAATCTGACCGGCGTGAAAAAAGGAGAAACCCTCCTTGATCCCTTCTGCGGTACCGGCGGAATCCTTCTTGAAGCTGCTTCCATGGGTATAAAGGCTGCTGGTTCAGACATTGATCCTTTCATGGTAGATGGCTGCCTCGAAAATCTTCAGCATTTTGGATATGATGCAGATGTGCAGATCTCAGACATCGGGAGTGTTTCAGATATTTTTTCTGACATTACAACAATCGTTACCGATCCTCCTTACGGGCGTTCTACAAGCACCAGAAATGAAGAGCTTGCGTCTCTTTATGACAGAGCCTTGAAGTCTGTCTCTGAAATTCTTTCAGACGGAAGAGTCTGCGGGATCGTGCTTCCCAGAGAGTGTCCGGGAAATAGATACTCTTTAGAGATACGCGAAAGTCATTTTCAGAGAGTACATAAGTCCCTCACAAGGCATTACTACATTCTCAGTAAGTGAGACTGAATGTTTGAAGATCTTCGTCTCCTGGAGAATGTATGTATGCCGTAACTTTCGTTAAGTCTGGGTTGTCTGAGTAGACTTCTATCTTTATTTCCTTTGAACTGCCGCCGTCAAGATGCACTTTTCCTTCGAACTCTTTTCCGTCAGCCCACATTTTGTATTCTACCATCTCTGCTATGGAAATTTCCACATCATAACCGGTGTTGCCGGTGTTTATCAGTTCGAATGTGATTGAATTTTCAGGATACTGCACATTTTCCACGTTGAATGAGTAATCAGCTTCAGCTACATGCAGTGGTTCTGGTACAAATGTTACCAGAATAAGTAGCAGCGTGATTGCTCCGAAAGCTTTGGTCTTATTATCAATCTTGGACATGTTGTTTAACGGAGCAGGATGAGTTATTCCTAGCAGAAGCACCAGCAGGGCAAAGATCAACCATCCGTCGTAGAGCATAGCGCAGACGAACAGCACCAGAAATGCCGCGTATCCGAGATACTTTGCCTTGTCTCCGAACAGGCCTCTGGCAATATGCCCTCCGTCTAACTGTCCAACCGGCAGCAGGTTGATAGCTGTAACAAAGAATCCAACCCAGGCTGCAAAAGCCGTCGGATGCATTACTAGTCCGTCTACCGACGGGAAAAAGTAAGTCATAAGACTGTAGATCGGCTGAATTGTGACATAAGCGGCTCCGGCAGTGATGTCTCCGGCTACAACTCCACCTTGTCCTGTAAGATAAAGACCTAACAGTGCCACAGGTATGGTAACAAGGAAACCGCACATCGGTCCTGCTGCTCCTATATCTACAAGAGTCTTCCTGTCAGGCATCGGCTCCCTGAGCGATATGAATGCCCCGAATGTCCCGAACGGCGGAATAGAAGGGATGAAATACGGCAGCGAAGCACTGATGCCGTGCCTCTTAGCAGCAAAATAATGCCCTAGCTCATGTATGCCGAGAATTGCCATCAGGGGAACTGCAAAGGTCACAGCACCCATCAGCGCAGTGCGCAGAGTCCACGTCCCCGACGAGGAATCATATCCTGACCACAGAACCATTCCTGCTATCGTAGTGGTGATAAATGTCAGTACCAGAAGGACCTTGTTCAGCAGCGTCTTTTTCTTTTTGACAGTCTGCTGTGCAGGGTTCCTGAGAATTAACAATATGTATTCGCCGCCGGTGTAGTCAAAGGCGGCTATGAATCCCCTGGCCCTGAGTTCTTTCTGAATCTCGCTGAATTCTGCGCTTACTGTACTTCTGTCTTTAGGATTGACGTACAGCGTGATGCTGTTGGCATCTACCTTCGATTCATAGATAGGAAAATGACCCTCCACGAGCGAGTAGATCCACTTTATCTCGTCATTTGCATCAGCAGGCATCCTTTCACTCACCAGCCCGGTTCCTTATAATAATTGCGAAGCGGACAGTGAAAGAGATTATATCCCAATTGCAGATTGACCCCCGTGAATAGGTATCTGCAGCTATTCCGCATTGGCAACTGCATCATGGGAGCGTTTGGTGTAGTTCTCGGAGTTTTGATCGCTGTCGGCAGGGATATAGTAGATTATCCTCTTGAGTTAGCTCTGGGATGCATTACTGTAATCTTTTTCATCATCGGCGGAAATTCTCTGAATGATTATCTCGACCGTGATTTGGATAAGTTTGCACATCCGGAACGCCCTCTGCCTTCCGGCAAAATAAAACCGCAGACTGCCAAGAATATCTCGATTGTTACTTTCATCATTGCCTGTGCAGTCTCAGTGTTCTTAGGTCTGGTTCCCTTCATCATCACAATCGTAGCAGCTGCAGTAATGATCGCCTATGAGCTGAAAACTAAAAAGCTCGGTCTCATCGGCAATCTCTCCATCGCCTGGCTGACTTCCGCTTTGTTCTTTCTGGGAGGTGCCATTACCGGACACATTGAAGTCACAATTCCCATGGGACTGATGGCTTTCTTAGCTACCCTGGGAAGGGAGATCATTAAAGACGTGCAGGACATGGATGCCGACTTTAACCGCACGACTCTTCCGAAGCAGATCGGAAAGAAAAACGCTTCGATTATTTCTTCAATTTTATTTGTTGCAGCAGTTGTTCTATCATTCGAACCGTATCTGTCCGGGAGGTTTGAATTTGCATATCTGGCAGTGGTTCTGGTTGCAGATGCAATATTCATATACTCCGCTGCAGTTCTCCATCAGAATCCCAAAAAGGGACAGAAGTTTGCAAAATATGGCATGTTCGTTGCGTTGATCGCATTTTTACTGGGTGGATTATTATGAGTGTTGAAGATTATCTATTGCAGAAGCTGAAAACCGGCACTTTACACATGACTCTTATTGATCCTGCTTCCCAAGATCCTTCTGAAGCAGGAAAAATCGCCAAAGATGCCTGCGCTCTGGGAACTGATGCCATTATGATCGGCGGTTCCACCGGAGTCACACAGGATAATCTTGATAAAACTGCTTTAGAGATCAAACACAACTCCAACGTTCCTTCCATTTATTTTCCCTCAGGTGCCAGTGCCATGTCTGCAAACTGTGATGCTATTTATTTCATGAGCATGGTTAACTCCAGAAGCTTAGACTGGGTCATAAGAGAGCAGGTCGCAGGTGCTCCTGCTGTTAAGAAGCTCGGTCTCGAACCGCTTTCAATGGCCTACATCATTGTAGAACCAGGAATGAAAGTCGGTGAAGTGGGTCAGGCGGATGTAATTCCACGGGACAACCCTAAACTCGCCGCTTCTTATGCTTTGGCGGGAGAACTTCTCGGAATGCGCTCCGTTTATCTTGAAGCAGGCAGCGGGGCTCCTGCACATGTGCCTTCTGACATGATTTCCTATGTAAAGAAATCAATCTCAGTGCCTTTGATTGTAGGCGGAGGAATCCGCGATGCAACTGCAGCAAGGGAAGTCAGAGATGCCGGAGCAGACGTCATCGTTACCGGCACAATCGTAGAGGAAAACGGATATCTTTCACGCTTAGAGAGCATAATCAACGCGATCAAAGAGTGAAGGACTTTAGACAATTATCAACGAATTCAGAATTCCTGCATTATGAATTCAGTATAATTCTGTGGGTGAAACATCATTCGATGTTCACACTACTTTTCATATAACTTCTGACAGAATACTTAAGAAAAGAAGTTTCAAACAAACCGAATGTCTAAAATGTCTCTTATATAAGTTCGTTCAAGCAATCATCCTTGATTACAATCAGTATCCTGTTTACTCTTTTGATGTAATCTCATTTAATTTTGATTGGGTCATTGGGCATCAGAATTAAATTTTTATAAAATGCTGTTCAAAACGAGCAGAGATCTGTTGCTGGTTCTTTTTTTGGAAATGTGATTACACAGTTATGATTCAATTCATACTCATTTAAGTCATGAAACGGTGCAGAATACAAAGCAGAATATCGAAAGAAAATAAGAAGCAGTTGCGTTCCTAAAGAGCTTCTGCATTGATTGATAGTATGGCTAAGCAGTATTTTGAATCGGTTAATATATGCCTCTTGCAGTCTGCAGAGAGTCTTGTTTAGCAGACTCTCCGAAGTGTTAGCAACCTTAAATTCGATCGTTTTTATCGGAACCTCCGCACATGTTAGTAATAGGTTATAAATCGTAATTATTCTGGACGATTGATCATAATACATACATTTAAGTATCGATATAGTTATTACTTATAAGATGGTATTCAAAGTCGTGCAGAAGATCAAAGGCAATTATTATCTCTACGAAGCAGAAGGATACTGGGATCCTGAAGCAAAGAAGACAAAACAGATCAGAAAGTACATCGGCAAATGCGATGAAAAAGGAAACTTAATTCAGGAAAAGACTTCGCAGAGAACATTCTCCGCCGGCAAGACTTTCGGACCCTACTATTTACTTCTAGAACTGGCTTCACAGAGCGGTTTATACGATAAATTAACAAAGGCTCACAAAGAAGATGCAGACAAGCTGATGGCGTTAGCTATCATGCGTATCGTCAGTCCTTCTTCTCTCAGACATATTCAGACGTTAATGGAAGAATCATTTCTTCCTGAGATGTTAGAACTCGATGCAGAGTTCTTCAGTTCTCAGAACTTAAGCAGATTCTTAAAGTCAATTTATGAAAACTCTAAGGACCGTTACAGCTTCTTATCTTCGCAGATCAGCAATGACGATGTTTTAATTTATGACATCACAGGCTTTGACTCATTATCGAAATTAAATGAATACGCAGAGTTTGGAAAGAATTATCAGTCGACAAACATGATGCAGATGAACTTAGGCTTGGTTCATTCATTAGATACAGACTTACCAGTCTACTACAAAGTATTTCCGGGAAGTATCAGAGACGTATCGACTCTTTCAAACTTAGTTTCAGAAGTGAGGGAATTAGGAGTAGGAAGTTCTCATTTTCTCATTGACAGAGGGTTCTTCAGCGCTTTCAATTTAAACGGTCTCACAGACTGCGGAATCGGATTTACGATTCCAGGAACATACGCAAACAAAGCTGTGAGAAACTTAGTTGACGAATGCTTCGATGAAATCGAAGATTCTGACAGAAGGCGTATGTTCAAGGGAAAATCAATCGGAATATACGAGTCAGCGGTCAAAGTAGGAAAGTACCGTTACAGGTCGATAGCTTACTATGAAAAGTCAAGAGACAGCGTAAGCGACGATGCATTCTTCGGCAGGCTGACAGACTTGGAAGAAACTTACAGCGGAAAAAACTGGGATGACGAGTTAATTAAAGAATTGAAAGGCAGGAAGGGATTAGTCTCGCTTTTAGAATTTACCAGCGATAAAGGCAGAATCAAAATAACGAGAAATAAGCAGTTAGTCGACGAATACATCAAGAGACACGGCATAGCGATACTGCTGACAACAAGCAATGATTCGTGGGACGTTGTCTTATCAAGATACCGTCACAGAAATGATGCTGAAGAAGAATTCAGAATGCTCAAGTCATCAATGGAAGGAGGAGTAAAGTATCTTTCTTCGAGAGAATCAGTCGAAGGCATGCTCTATATCGAATTCATCGCTTTGATTTTAAGAACGATTCTTCTGAACAGAATGAGAAAAGAAAATATGCTGCAGAACATCTGGATTCCCGACGTCATCAGTGAGATGAGCAAGTTAAAGATCGGAAAAATAGGAAACATCTGGAGACTCAGTGAGTTAACAAAGAAGCAGAAGGAGTTCCTCAAAAAGTTAGGAATAGATCAGCCTGACAGCTCAGATTACGAGCTGTGGTGATGCCGGGCATCGCTTTCAACACCTTTCAAAAACCATGTTATTAACAGATGCGGAGGTTCCGTTTGATTATACATATCAAGCCAGACTCTTTCATCTGCATCATAGTAGATTCGGAAGCATTGTCAGCATTTACGCCGATCAAATCCAAGAAATGAAGTAGCCTGGACTCTAAAAGATTCGTAATCATCAGACTTGGGCATTTTGTTGAATGCAGTGCAGCTTTATTTTCTAGAATTTGGCAGAAAATATCTAAACGCATACGGTACAAATCGCAGCGGTGGTTTTTTGCACTGCTGGATCAATCATTTTACTGTTTTTCTGCTTGATTCTGCTGTTTTTAAGTCGATACATACGCATGAAAATCGCGGGCCCGTATCAGCCCCGTCTTTAGGGACTTAGAAAAGCGAAGCGTGAGTGGAGTTTTGAGTGAAAATTTTGAAAAAACTAGTGAAAATCTGTGTAAAAAACATCGAAATTTTTCAAAAGAAAGTCTTTGAAAACGCCAAAATAACTTGACAAATTTGCGGGCAGGGATTTACGTGCGCTCCCAGGCGCGCGCGAGTATAACGAAGGTACTTTTCGATAAAAATACGACAAGTAAGATTTTAACAGTTTCCAAGTACTAAATATTTAAAACTCTCGTTTGTTTAACTATTTAAATTTAATTGTAATTTTACTATATACTATTAATTTTATTGTATTATTTGTTTGTGATTATAATCTTGTTCTAGACACATCCAATTGCCATGTGTAAACCATATTTTGTATGACAAATTTGCATGACTACTAAGGCTGTTTTTGGTGAGGTTACTTTTACTATATCATAGACTAAAACAACTCTTAAAAATGAAAAAATAATGCTTCAAGTTAGCTGCTTCTAATAACAAAACTTGGTGTGTAGATCACAATTCCTGTTTTCCAAGCATCCAATCTATTACATTCATAGCAACTATTCCGTTTGATGGAGTACTTATTAATCCTGTCCAATGTCAAAATTGTCTTAGGGTAATTGTCAGGTACAGATTCCAGGGATAGAACTTCTCTATTGAATGTGTTCTCGTCCAGAATAGTCAATGCCACTTGGTAGTATCTGACTTCTTTTCTCTTTGTAGCTACAAAGTCAATTTCCCTGTCATAATGACTACCTGATGTAACTGAATACCCTCTTCGCAGAAGCTCTAGAAACACAGCATTTTCAAGCACTCTGCCTACATCTCCAGTACTGTGCAGAATTACGTTGCGCATTCTTGTGTCTGCGGCATGTACTTTTCTGTAGTTTTCAGCATTCTTTTTCCTTTGACATCATAACGATATGCTTTGTAAATCAAAAATGCATCTTCTAATCCCCGAAGATACCGTTTTACTGTTGCTGGACTCAAAGATGTCTCTTTAGCTATGGCAGAGTTGCTCGTCACATTTCTTACATCTGACATGAGAAACATCATAATTTCATCAAGGGCACAAACATCAACAATTTCTAAACGAGACGAAACATCTTTTCCCAGAATGGCTGAATATATGCCCTGAAGCAGTTCGTCCGTATGCACTTCATCGTCAGGATCAATAAGTGGAATCGCTCCTTTTTCCAAATAATCTTGAAATCTTTTTTCTATTGAATTTTCAGAATCTGCTGGATGAAGTTCAATATACTCTCTAAATGACAAAGGGAGCATTTTAATTTCCACATACCTGCCAGATAAATAAGTCGACAGTTCAGAAGACAGCATGTATGCATTTGAACCAGTCACGTATATGTCGGCATGGTAATCCACTGAAGGTGAATTTAGTGCACGTTCCCATCCATGAACTCTCTGCAATTCATCAAGGAAAATGTAAACTCGATTTGATGAATCGATATTTTTTCAAGGTAATCATTGAGATCTTTGTAGTCTACTATGTCGTCTGCTGTTTTGGACTCAAAATTAATGTATACAATATTTTCCACTCCAGATTCACGAAGTTTTTCCATATGTTGCATCAATAATATGTGGATTTACCACATCCCCTCATGCCCGTGACGATCTTAATCACGTTTGTACGATCTTTCCAACATAGATGATTAAGATAATTATTTCGCACTACAGTTTGATTAGGCTGAATAATCTACACTATGATGGAAGTACTTTAAAAATATTGCAGTTTATTTTAACATTCTTAAATTTATGAATGAATATTGCAGTCAACTGCAATATTTTTAAATTAGATTATGTGGGCTGTTCGATCTACACGCAACACTCTCTGAATGTAATGATGCAGTTCAAATCACATTTTCATTCTAGGTTTTCCAACTGCAGTGGCGGTGACATCGACCCAGTTGGTGAACTTCATTTCTTTACCGTACCCGTCGCAGAATCTGTGTTCTGTAACTTCCATATTAAGCTGCACATCCGTTACAGATGCACCTTTCATTTTGTCCATGACGTGATTCTCAGCAGCAGTTCTGGCAGAACTTTTGGCCATTTCCAATGTGGAATACTCAATCGGCGATGAGCCTGGACTGAATACTCTGTATGTATAGTCTGCACTGGGGTAGATTTTTACTGTAACAGACTCGATAATTTTGCTGAGTACAGCCCCCACCGCATTGCAGACTTCATATCCCTGCGGGATAATCATATCCACATCCATTTTTTTAGACACGGGTTCTATGAGAATCTCGGCAGGAGCACCGACTCCGATCAAAGGCAGTTTCATGTGCGTCTCAATCGAAAGATCGTTGAATAAATCAGACCCGGCAGCAGCACGCAGAAGTGTTTCAAATGCAGAATCATCTCTCAGAAGAATGTTCTTATCTGACAAAGACTTCTTAATCACTTCCTCGCTAACGCGGGTTATCACTAAATCTGTGATAACTTCAGAAAGATCGGCATCATCATCGCCGTACTTGTCAAAGAAAATCTTCAAACCTAACTTTGATGCCTTTGTATCTCCGGACTCGTAAATTCCGCGGCAGTGCATAATGTCTGTCGGAGTCAGCCCCGTCAGGCTTACAAACCCGCGTTTTTTCAATTTTACAAGCTCATCTTCTATGAAGACAATACCCTCAATTTTAGAAATAGCTTCATAAATGCTGCAGGGGGCATTCTCTTCTACAAACTTAAGTGCAGTCTTTTCTTTTTCAGTCATGTTTGAAATAGCCGGCCTGGATGGAACATAAAATGACAAGATGTTCTCTTCTAGCATTTTGTCTTTTAGGCCGGGGTATCTCATCGAAGCGACTGCCAGAGGAACCACTTTATCGGGACCGACTGTGATGTTGCCTTTGTCATTGATAGCTACGTTTGAGTCTCCTCCCAGTCCGCATGTCCAGATGTCGATAGCATTCACCCTAGTTCTCCACTTTCCTACCATTGCTCCTTCAGTGTTCAAGCGTGGAAAGCCGTTTTTTAAACAGACAATGTCTGTTGAGGTTCCGCCCATATCCACAACCATGCAGCTGTCCTTTCCGGAAAGTGCATGGCCGCCCATGAGAGATGCAGCAGGGCCAGAGAGAAGAGTCTCCACAGGAATTTCTTTAGCTGTCTTGAGATCCATCAGGCCGCCGTTGCCCCTAAAGACGTAAACAGGGGCTGTAATCCCGCGGGTGTTGAGAGATGTTTCCATCGAATTTAAAAATGAGCTGATTATCGGCATCAGCTGAGCATTCAGTACGGCGGTGACAGTGCGTTCATATATGCCGAGTTCCGCACTCATTTCATGTCCAAGCACTACAGGCAGGCCGTACTTTGACATGATCTTTCTTTTTACATTTGACTCCTGCATGGGGTTGGCTACACTGAATTTTCCTGAAACTGCGACAGCATCAACACCGTCGCAGATATACTCTAAAGCCTTATCCAACTCACTCTCATTCATACTTGTTGACTTCATCCCCCATGAGTCATAACCTCCGGCAATGAATGTTGATTTCTTACATCCCAGTTCCCAGTCGTCTCTGGGAGTCCATCCTATGCCGAGAAGTCCTACTTCTCCACCCTTTCCTTCCAAAATGGAGTTGGTAGCCAAGGTCGTAGATAGTCCGACTATGTCTATGTCATTAGGAGAAACACTGCATGATTCTAATGCTCCATCTATCGCTCCCAGTATTCCAATCGACAGATCCTGATATGTTGTAGGAGACTTGGATTTTGAAAGAATCTTTTTGCTGTCTAAATCCACTATCGCTGCGTCTGTAAAAGTTCCGCCTGTATCTACCCCTAGACCTATTGGCATGTCAACTGTATCTTTTTAGAAAATATTTAAATAATGTGTGAAATGTTTTTGCATAGGCCAGATTGCTGCAAGCTTCTATGTAGAATTTTCAAGAGCCCTATCCAACCGTATGAGAACTAAGCAGCCAGTCCAGAATATTGATGTGTTTTATCCCGTTGCCGATGTTGCGTGTAAATGGATCTAATGAGAGAATGGTTTTAGAAAAGTTATCATCTATCAGATTCAAGGACCGTACTTCCCTTTCGTAAGTGTCTTCAGGCAAGAGAGTCTGGGTTACTTGAAAATACTCAATGGTGCCTCTTTTTTTGGCTGTGAAATCTATTTCATAATCACGGTAGCTGCCTATATTCACAGCATATCCTCTGCGTAATAATTCAAGATAGACAACATTCTCAATCTGCCTGCTGATATCATCTCCAGCCGAGTTGCCGAGAACTGTGTTTCTCATTCCCGTGTCTGAAACATAATATTTCTCACGTGTTTTCAATAATTTTTTTCCTTTGATGTCATATCTATATGCTTTGTAAATGATGTAAGCTTCTTCCAATGCACGGAGATAATTTCTTACTGTAGCGGGAGACAAATCAGTATTTCCAGAAATTGAATTGCTGCTGGTGATGTTTCCGATATTAGACATTACATGTCTGCATACATTGTCTAGCATCACCGGGTCATGGACACCCAATCTGAGCTGAACATCTTTGTTGAGAATTGTGTTGTATATGCCTACCAGATGATCATTGGTAAACTCTTCATCTCCGTCAGGATCAACCATCGGCATCGAACCGTACCATAAATAATCCTTAAACCTGGCATATCTGTCATGGTCTCCGCTGGGCGGATGCAGTTCCAGGTATTCTCTGAATGAGAGGGGCAGCATGTTTATTTCTACATATCTTCCAGACAAGTAGGTCGAAAGTTCAGAAGACAGGATGTACGCGTTAGATCCGGTAATGTATATGTCAGCATCATAGTCAACCATCAGAGAGTTGATGCTTTTCTCCCATTCGCTGACCCTTTGAATTTCATCTAGGAAAACATACGATCTTTTTGCTGAGTTTATTTTTGAAGCCAGGTAGTCGTTGAGATTCTTGTATGTTTCAATTGATTCGGCTTCCCTTGACTCCAGATTAACGTAAACTATGGTATCTTCATCGACAGTCTCTTTCAGTTTCTGAATGTACTGTTTCATCAAAGTTGATTTGCCGCATCTCCGGATGCCGGTGATTACCTTCACCACATCACTGCGGTCTTTTCCACCTTCCAGTCTTTGGAGATACCCTGTTCTCTGAACTTCATGAGATACATTCATGCTGTTTCCACTTGCAGTATAACGATCTCATGTATAATAATTGTAACTGCACTAACAAAACTTGCAAAAAATGAAAGTTTTGTAATTGCAATAACAATTTTTACACTTAAGCTCCCGATTTCAGGATCACGGTCACCGCTACAAGCACCAGAACAATAATGCAGGCGGCAACAAACTTAGCTTCTTTTTTCATAGCAAATGTGACTGCCAGGGAGATTACGCGCACTAAAGGTGTAGCAATTAGCAGAATAATTCCTAAATCAATGACGGCTATAGGGTTTCCCTGCAGAATACCGTGTGCAATTTCCGGAAGAGACATTGTGACTTCTTCATAATCTCCGCCGAGAAAGATGAGCATGACCAATCCGATGAACAGAACAATGATGCTGGCAGTCATGCCGACAGCCAGAACGGAACTTATCTTGTGGTTAAGCTTATCGTCCATCACATCACCTCATATCCGAATACCTTTAGGATCATTGCAATGGCGATGACGATCATAAGCACTGCGAACATCTTTTTCATGCTGTCGCTGGCTGTCTTTAATGCAAGAATCGGTCCTACCTTAGTCCCTAAAAATGCTCCGATGGCAACTGAAGCTGCCAGTGTGGGAGAAAGAAGCCCGCTGACATAATAAACGCTGGCGCTTGCAAGAGCCGTCACTCCGATCATGAAGTTGGATGTGGCCGTGGCAGCTTTCATAGGAACGTTCATCCAGAGATTCATCACCGGAACTTTGATTATGCCTCCCCCTACACCGAGCATGCCTGATACATTGCCAGCGCCGAAACTGGCCGCCATTCCCCGCGGAAGGTTCACAACATCATAGCTGACTTCTTTCCCTTCATCCATGTAGCTTCCTGAGACTGAAGGATAAGTCTTCTTTTTCAATACAGAATCCGACTTTTTTCCATATGCCATATGATATGAGCCGTAAATCAGAATTACTGCAAACAGTGCAGAAAGGATTTCCTGATTCAGGTACATAGCTATCGCTGCACCCGTTATCGATCCTGCTACAGTGAAAGGCTCCAAGAACATTCCCAGCTTCATGTTGGCCATGCCTTTGGACACATATCTGGAAGCTGCGCTGGTTGAAGTTGCAATGATGCTAATCAAACTGGCCCCTATGGCTTCTTTCATAGGCAGACCGAAAACTAATGTAAGAACGGGAATGACAATCAAACCGCCGCCTATCCCGAACATGGATCCGATTATACCGGCCGCTGCAGCCGTCACCATCACTTCGACCATCAGTATGGGATCCATCAGCTAGGGAATACGCAACAACTAATTGAAGATTAATCCTGCACAAAGTGTTATAATCAATATGCAATACAAGTTTCGTGGATGTAATCTTAGTTCGATATGCAGAAGTGGGTCTGAAAAGCCCAGGAGTCAGACGTTATTTTGAAAACATACTCATTGACAATATCCTCACTAATCTTGCACATTATCAAATCGAAGCTCTGGTAGACTGCGAGCAGGGCAGAATTCATGTTACCACCGACAAGATTGAGGCTGCAGTTCCTGTACTCACAAAAGTCTTCGGCGTTGCTTCAGTCTCTCCGGCATACACCTGCAGCAGTGACATGGCTGAAATGTGCCAGGCAGTAGCAGAGTTTTCCAGAGACTTTATGGGCGAAGAAATGTCTTTTGCAGTCAAAGCCCGCAGAGAGGGCAACCACCCATACTCAAGCATGGATGTGGGCAGAGAAGTAGGGTCTGCTATTTTCATTGCGAACGAAGACAGAAATGTAAAAGTCAACCTGTCTAAGCCTGACATAACATTTTATATCGAAATAAGAGGAAAGTCTGCACGTGTCTTTACTGAATACATTCCTGGACCGGGCGGTCTGCCGTTTGGGAGTCAGGGGAAAGTAGTAGCTTCAGTGGAAACAGAAAAAGACGCTCTCGCTGCCTGGTTCATGATGAAACGCGGCTGCAGGGCGATCGTGGCTGGAAAGGAGGACGGAGCAGCTAAGCTTCTCAGAGAATGGGTTCCTAACCTAAAGATCATGGACTGTAGCATAAAGGATGTATTATATAAGGAAAACAAAGTGCTGGCTGCCGTTTATGGCTACACTTTAAGGGATCTTGATAAAATAAAATCAGTAAATCTCAGTCTGCCGGTGTTCTACCCGCTTTCGGGAATGAGTGATGCAGAAGTCGACTCATGGATTGTGAAAGTGCTGAATAACTAAGCTGAAAAATAAAGGCCGGTATCTGTATCATGCCGATATATTAATCTACATGCATTTGAAACATAGATGATGGAACAAGAAGGTTGAGGCAGGCATAGATATCAAGAAGGGAATCGAAATATCTAGAGAAAGCAAAACGCTCTCAAGCCTCGCCTCAACACCCACATGCATTTGAATTATATAATATGATACTAATACAAGTAAAATTAATGTAATCTAGTGTATAACAATGGAATATATTATTTTACACAAAATGTTCTTGTATATTTTTATAGATTGGTTTTCCTATCCTACTGCAGTTGTTCTGAATAAAATTCAATATTATGTAACAGACTAGATGAATTTTACAATGAATGATTCAGTCCTTCTAGGACACTCTTACGAATGCGGTTTCAACAACGCTATTGCAGAAACCGCAGTTAAAACTCTAAAAAAGAATCACCATCATGTTTCATGATTTGTATCAGGAACACTTTACTCTGCCCATTCTTGGAAATGAGTTAATCAGTTCATATCGAAGATGACATAGTTTTACTTCACTAGCAGAAAATCAGAGATGCTGACGGCGTTATTTGCGCCCACCCGAATTGGTAGGGACAGCCTCCGGTTATAGTGAAAGGATGGGCTGACTGAGTGCTGAGTGAAAATGTTGTTTACACTTTTCCTGCAGGTGACAATGGAGGCAGGCTTCCAATCGGGCTCTTAATAGCCAAATTGGATTAGTATTCAATATTCCCAAACACTCTAAAAAACGAGAACTTGAATTATCTGGAGATCCGTTAGAATACATTTGGAAAGATTCATCTTTGATTTCTGCGGTGCATCTAATTTTGAAAGGATTATGTTCAGGGTAATCGTAGATAGCAGCCTGGAAGAAAAGAATGTTTGTTCAGGCTCAAAATACAGATACCGTTATTTTTGAGCAGACTATCACTAAAATAAATATGAGACTATACTCACAACAACCAGTTTGGTATAGACACATCCATCATGGGGGAGAAAAATGTATGAATTGATACAAATTTCAGATAATAACTATTACATCCAAAGTCCTGCAAAAATCGGACTTGTAAATCTGAATGATTTAGATGTTTGTTTGATTGACAGTGGAAATGACAAGGATGCAGGGCGAAAAGTCTGGCAGATTTTAGATGCTAATAATTGGAACTTAACCGCAATATACAATACTCATTCTAACGCAGATCATATTGGAGGCAATAGATACCTGCAGGGGAAAACGGGCTGCAAAATATACGCACCCGGTATTGACTGTGACTTTACAAGACATCCGATTTTAGAACCTGCGTTTTTATATGGTGGGTATCCCTGCAAAGACCTTAGACATAAATTCCTATTGGCACAGGAAAGTGATGCGGAATATCTGACAAAAGATGTTCTACCGCCAGGGTTTGAGACCATTGGTCTACCTGGACATTTCTTTGATATGGTGGGATTCCGGACCCCTGATGATGTAGTTTATCTTGCCGATTGCCTGTCAAGCAAAGAAACACTGGATAAGTATCAGGTTGGTTTCATTTACGATGTTGCCTCTTACTTAGAAACATTGGAAATGGTAAAATCGCTGAAGGCAAAGATGTTCGTACCAGCTCATGCTGCAGCAACCGAAGATATTTCTGAATTAGCACAATATAACATTAACAAGGTTCAGGAGATTGCAGAAAAGATAATTGAGATCTGTACCGAACCGCTTTGCTTTGAGGTAATTTTACAAAGGCTGTTCACAGAGTACAATCTTACAATGAATATTGAGCAATATGTGCTTGTTGGCAGCACTGTTCGTTCTTACCTTGCATGGCTGAAAGATACTGGCAAAGTGGATGTTGAGTTTAAAGATAATATGCTCTTCTGGAAACAAATCTAATCAGGCAACTTCTAGATTATTGCACATAAACTCTGAAAAATGCACACATCATAGTTTGACAATATGGATCCAATATGAACTATCAATACAACAATATTTTTCATAGACAATCAAAATGTGAAAGCTTCCAGTGCAAATCATTCACAAAACCAAAACAATACTAAAAAGATTATGGGTCAGACAAAAATTATCAAATGTTACTAAATACAAAGTTGCAGTGGAAATAAAGGGGTTCTTTTTGAGAAAATTCAGAAAAATGACCGGCATGATAAAAGCGCGGTATGCGCTTTCCTAAAGTGAAGTAA
>OLGD01002598.1_pt1 | contig 20051 bp, 26 predicted proteins | sample 1605311 | NCBI WGS metagenome assembly OLGD01 (sample SAMEA3888917, study PRJEB22519) | human gut metagenome | biome: human gut; feature: human-associated habitat; material: faeces | place: Denmark | collected 2010
GGGTTTTGTTTTCAGAGTTAGAAGGATGATGAATATGAGATTGGAAGATATCAAGGCATATTGTCTGAATAAATGGAGAGCCTATGAAGATTATCCCTTCGGAGACATGCCCATTTGCTATAAGCTGAATGGGAAAGTTTTTGCACAGATTTATCCGAATCAGGAAGACTTCAAGATTACTTTAAAGTGTACAGCAGATGCAGGGCAATTTTACAGGCAGGTCTATCCGGGTGTAGTGGTAAGGGATATCACTGCCCGCCTGTGCAGCAGCCCTTCCGGTCGATCTGCAGGACATCACGGATGCAGGGGATGAGTTTAAGAAACTTGACGGGGAAGAGGTGGATTATAACCCGGACCTTTCCCAGATCAAGACCACGCTGGATGAGATGCAGCTGCAGTCCAATCCCCGCTATGGCCGGGATGAGATCGGAGTCGGAAATATGTTTGCAGACTACTTCAAAGGCGTGGCGTGTTATAACCGTGACCGGGGCATCTGGTATGTATATGACGGGACGGTCTGGCGGGCAGACACGGGAGGACTGAAAGTTGCGGAGCTGGCAAAGCTCTTAGCGGACCGCCTTCTGACTTATGCAATCAAGATCAAGGAGGAGGATACCAGAAAGCGGTTCATCGACCGCATCCGCAAGCTGCAGCAGAGGAAACACCGGGAGACCATGTTAAAAGATGCGAAATCCGTGTATCCCCTGGCGATGTCCTTTTTTGACCGGGACATTTACCTGTTCAACTTTGTTAATGGGACGCTGAATATGAGAACATTGGAATTTAGGAAAAACCGGGCAGAGGACTATCTGACGAAGATTTCCCCGGTCGTTTACGATCCGGAAGCAGACTGCCTGCGATGGACACAGTTCATGGAGGAAGTCATGCAGAGGGATGAAGAGCGTATCCGGTATATCCGGAAGGCACTGGGATACGCACTGTCGGGTGATACCAGGATGGAGTGTCTGTTCATTCTCTACGGTGCGACTTCCCGTAATGGCAAAGGTACCATGATGGAGACGTTCCTGCGGATCATGGGCGACTACGGCCGCAACGCCGATCCCGCCCTTCTTGCCATGAAGTTCAACGCACAGAGCAACGGTCCCACAGAGGAAGTGGCGCGGCTTGCGGGCTCCCGGTTTGTGTGAACATCTCGGAGCCGGAAAAGAAGCTTACCATGGACGCAGCCTTTACCAAGCGTATGACGGGTAACGATTCCATCACGGCCCGTTTCCTGCATGAGAACAGTTTCGAGTTCCGGCCGAACTTTAAAATATTCATCAATACGAACCATCTGCCGAATATCACAGACCTTACACTGTTCGATTCCGGCCGTATCAAGATCATCCCGTTCAACCGCCATTTTGAGGAGGAAGAACAGGATAAGGGCTTGAAGGCTTTTTTTGCAGAGGAAGAAAATATGTCTGGCATCTTTAACTGGCTGCTGGAAGGGCACAGGCTTTTTGAAAGAGAGGGGCTTGCTATGCCGAAGTCCGTGCTGGAGGCGACCGATGCTTACCACAAGGAATCGGACAGGATGGCACAATTTTTTACAACCTGCATCGCAGACGCTCCGGGAAAAGAATTAAGGACATCTGCAATGTACACAAGGTATCAGGAGTGGTGTAAAGAAAATGGTTACCGGCCAGAGAGCATGAAAAACTTTAAGCCAGCCATTGACCGAAAATACACAATCGTAAAGAAACGCCCCGCAGATAGCAGCGGAAGCGCAACACCAATGGTGCTGGATGTGGAATTTCTGCCGGATGAGGATGTGGCCCCGGAGCTTGTGCCTGTTGATTAACAGCTTACTTGCCCAGTCGGATGTTGCTGGTATTTTGAAACTCATTCCAGCATTTTCAATTTATGCAATGTTATGTTTTTATCGGCAACAGCGGCGACAAAGGTATGTTCATCGGCAACAATGCGGCAACATCCAGCAACGGAAAATGGCGGCTTTTATCATTTTAAAATGCGGAAAAAGGTGATAAATACGGCATTTTTAAAGAACAGCCCTTATCTGCTTTTCATGTGTTGCTGATGTTGCTGCTGATATGGTTAGCTTTTATTATTTATTTCCCCGTGAACGATTTATATTTTAACAGCAACATTAGCAACAAAGAGAAAGAATAGAAATCCGGCAACGATGAAAAGTACCGTATTTTCAAGGAAAAACGGACTTTGAGGGAAGGGGAAAAGGGAAAAAGAGGGGAAGTTATTCAGCAACAGATTCAGCAACAGCCAGCAACGATTGTGAGAGTGATGAATTGTGTTTACAGTGAATCAAAAAATGATAGCGGATCAATATCAGGCATCTTTTGAACCGGCCAATTTGTGTAGGAATGGCACATGCTGGCAATAGCAAAGGATGCCTGCTTTGTAATACATGAAACGAGAGGAGAATTAAAACTATGAGCAGGATTTTAACATGCGAACAGGTGTCAGACGGGCATCCCGATAAAATCTGTGACCAGGTTGCGGATGCCATTGTGACGGACTGTCTGGTACATGACAAGGACAGCAGGGTGGCGATTGAGTGCCTGTTAAAGGACAGCTGCCTGATTATTGCCGGGGAACTGACCAGCAGGCGCCAGCCGGACTACCGGAAACTGGTGGATGATGTGTTGGAGCGTATCGGAAAGGGAAAGACGGAATACGGCAGGATGGAAATCATCAGCCCGTTGGATGTTGCCCTTATGGTAAGGGAGCAGTCTCCGGATATCGCCATTGGTGTGGATAAGGGCGGAGCCGGAGACCAGGGTATCATGTTCGGGTATGCCACCAATGAAACGCCGGAGCTCCTTCCGGTTCCGTTTGTCGTGGCGACCAAGTTCCTGCGGCTTTTGAAGAACCACCCGTCAAAGATGTTCCGGGCAGATGCCAAGGCGCAGGTCAGCTTTGATTACAGCAGCGGACGGATCACCGCTTTTCTCTGCTCTGTGCAGCACAGCCCGGATGTGGAGGTCAGCGATTTCCGCCATATCCTCGAAGGGATGATGGTACTGGATGCCTGTGAGTACAGGCTGAATGGTGACTTCGTGAAACTGGTCAATCCGACCGGACGGTTTGTGGTCGGCGGTTCCTTTGCTGATTGTGGTGGACGGGAAGGAAACTTGCCTGTGATACTTACGGAGGCATCGGCAGGCTTGGCGGCGGTGCGCTGTCCGGGAAAGATCCAAGTAAGGTAGACCGCTCGGCTGCGTATATGGCGCGGAAGATTGCCCGTGACATTGTGCAGGCTGGATATGCGGAGCAGTGTGAAATTCAGATTGCCTACGCCATCGGGATGGAACATCCGGTGTCAGTCAACGTGGACTGCTTTGGTACAGAGTTCCAGCCGCTGGATTTCATTCAGGCTTATGTGGAGGACAGCTATGATCTGACACCAAGGGGGATTATTAACCGACTGCATCTTCTGGATGTGGATTACAACCTGGTATCCGCCTACGGACACTTTGGGAAACCTGGACTTCCGTGGGAGGAATAAAAAAGGCTTCCGTGGTTGGAAGCCTGTGAAATAAAAATTAATTATCTGAGAAAAGTTGCGAAAGCAGATAATCAATATCCGTTGAGAATTGTGGATGGTGTCCGTTGGCATATGCGTCAAGATATGCCTGACAATCATCCACGATTGTTTTTGTGTTTTTATCGATGATGGTTTGAATCAGTGTGGCAAATTGGTTACCTTCGGTGCGATACCGTCTGAGATATTGTTTGGTAACGGGAAACATTTTTATGTAGTGCAGGCCATGCCTGTTTTTAGGGCGTGTGGTAGGTCTGGGAGGTAAGGCAAAATACTGATCCTTGGGTGCTGCGGCAGGAATGTTGGAACGAATCGGAACAGCAAAATCACAGTTCTTCCCTTTGTATTTCAAACGAATTACAAGTACATAGGGGCGTTTGGATTTCGTAAGAATCTCTGGATCGTTTTTATATTTATCAAAAAGTGTTGTGTCGATGGAAACAAGTCTCATAACAATGATATCCTCCCGTAAAAACAAAGGGCCTGCCTTGCGGCAAGCCCTTCTACAAGTAAGCGATATTCTACGCTTTGCAGCACCCCGTCGCTTGCGGAAGCTAAACATACACGTTCATGATATTCTTGCCGTCATGACCGGCGAGCACTTGGCTCACTATTATTATACTCAAATTGCACCGAAATAGCAACGGATTGAAAAAAATTTTTTGAAGATGGGAGGTGGAGCAACCAGCAGGCATTGTGTAAACAGTGTCATGATAAAAAGACGCGGGCGGAAGATAACAATCCAACTTATAGATATGATTTAGAGGACATCAAAGGCGATGTTCTTTTTTATTTGGAGGTTTGATGAAAGACACTGTATCAATGAATATAAATGGGTATCACACGGATGCGCCTGTGTATACGTTACTTGATGCCGAGGATTACGCAAAGGTATGTCATTGGAAATGGCAGCAGGCAAAGAGTGGGTACGCCAGACGAAATATTCAGATAACATTGCCTGATGGAAGTAAGAAATGGAAAATAATGCTGTTGCATCGAGTAATCTTAGGCGTTGAATGGGAATCAGAAGAGGGGACATGTGTAGATCACATTAATGGGAATCGGCTAGATAATAGAAAATGTAATTTGCGTATTGTTACTATGAAACAAAAACTATCGGATAGCCAAAAAAGCGCAAACTATCCCTATCAAACTTTCAAACGTTCCTTTTGAGTTTAACTGACAAGCTTATGCGGCTACTACTGGAGCTTCCCAGCAAATGCTTTTAACTTTTTAAGAGTAAGCGCTTAAATTTCAGGTGTTAATAGAAAATATCCGGCTACTTTTCAGCAACCGGAGTACCTTGACAATTCACATATAATTGGTTATTGATTTGAGCTTGCTGTTCGGCGTTCAATCTCGGATTTTACATCCTCATTCCACGGTGCCGGCATTTCTAACTCATCATCACTCATGCTATCATTTGGCATTTTTTCCAGAAGATAGGTCAGATAGTGATAGACATTTACTCCATTTGCTTTTGCCATCTCTACCATTGTATATACAATGGCACTGGCCTGGGCACCATTTGGCGTATCGCAAAACAGCCAATTTTTGCGATTATGTTCTGTAGAACATAAAAAGAAGAACTGGATGTTCCATGATTCTGTAAAAGGGGCAAGTGCAAGTGCTGTAATCTACAGCCTGTCTGAAACAGCAAAACTCAACAACCTAAGACCGTATCATTATTTCAAACACCTGCTTACAGAACTTCCAAAGCTCTGTGATGATGAAGGAAATATAGATTCTACAAAACTGGATCATCTGTTGCCTTGGTCAACAGAACTTCCGAAAGAATGTAGGAAACCACGCTGCTAACAATCTGGCGGCGTTTATTTATCGGTAAGCGTACGATTTGACGTTTACAATGGAAAATTCCAAACTCGTATGTTATACTGGATGCTGAAAATAAAGAGACAAACATGAATTTGCGAGGAAAAACATATGATTAGAATAAGACCATATAAAGCTTCGGATGTGGATACGATATTATCGTGGTGTCAAGGTGAAAAAGCATTTTATCAATGGACAGCAGGTATACTCGGTAATTACCCTATAACACAAAAAGAATTTTGTTTTGTTGAATCTCTAATGCCGTTTACTGCATTTGATGAAACAGGAATTGTTGGTTTTTTTACACTAAGGAACCCTGATGAATCATTGGATGAATTACGCTTTGGATTTGTTATTGTAAATCCTCACAAGAGAGGAAAAGGCTATGGAAAAGCTATGCTCCAGCTAGGTCTAAAATTTGCTTTTGAAATATATGGAGCAAAAAAAGTATCATTGGGTGTTTTTGAGAATAATCTTCCAGCTTATTACTGTTATAAAGCAGTCGGTTTTAGTGATGTAGTTCTTGATGCAACAGAAAAATATTGTATTCTTAGCGAAGAATGGAAGTGCAAAGAATTGATTATGGAAAATAGATAAATTCCAGTTGATGGGGAAGCAGCAGATTGAAAATATGTCGATTTTTTTAGCGAGAACATAATGTGGTATTATCATGGCAATTGAAATAAACTTATCAATATAGACCCATAAAGTTATCTTTCATGACAACGAATAATAAGAAATCTATGGTAACATCCTACCTGTAGTGGTAAATTGTTCTACAGGAAAGGGTGCGAAACATAGAAAATGAAGTATACGAAAAAGATGATGGAGAAGAATTCCGGGAGAGAAACGATAAGTCAGAGGGAAAGGAGTTTCTGGACACCTTGATGGATATTGGATTCTTTCAGAAGTATCAGGAAGAAATGAATAAAATCCCAAAGCGTGTGGTTCCCAAAGAAAAAGCGGATTATGAATACCTGCTTGGAGAGTGTGATGCTTACGTCCGGCAGTTTGGAGGAAGAATCCGGGGCGAGGTGGACTACCAGAAATGGCAGGCGACCATAGATCTGTACCTGGAACATTTTGAGTTCTGTGACCGGGAGGCGCTGATGCTGTTAAAGGAGATCGCAGAGCGGGCGGAGAATGTGACGTTTTCGATTAAGGATGGGTTCGGATGTCGGTGTTTATTGGATATCTTGATGATGTGTATTAAAAACAGGCCGCTGGCACATGAGAAATGTTTCATGTATCAGCAGCTTTTTTCTATCGCAGCAGTGGCATACTGCCTGTGAGCTTATTGACTTTTTTCTTAGGACCGCAGATGGCAAGACCGAAGTATTGTAGAGTGCTTTCTGACACGTTCCCCATTTTTGAGATAAATTCATCATAGGTTTTACAGCCCTGTGCCAGATCGGTAAAGTCAACTACGGCCAAATCCTGAAAGTCGGGTTGATAGAGCTTCTCACGGATTGCTTTGATGATTTCCGGTGAGCCTTTCAAAATTGGTACGGGAAACTCAATGATTCCAAGATGCTTGTTTCCGCTTTGGTCCGTAACATTTGCACCGACCACCTCCGGCATCTCTTTTCCCAGAGTGATTCCCATGATAGCTGCCGTATTTGCGATAATGCCAAGCGGCAGGTTTTTGTCAATGACCATGACGCATTTTTCATTCTGTAAATCCATTTCAGATTTCCTCCTACTGTTTTTGTGTTTTTTCTCTGTATTCAGAGAGGAACAGTCCAATCAGTGCCAGGACCGTACCAATACCCGACATCACGGTTACTTTTTCTTTCAGGATAAGGGCAGATGTGACAACCGTGATAACCGGAACTAAGTAAATGTAAATGCTTGTTTTGACAGCACCTAGAATCTTCACAGCTATGTTCCAGGTGACGAAACAGAGTGCGGATGCGCCCAGGCCCAGGAAGATCAGATTTCCCAGGTAGACTGGATTTGCGAACCGTTCTGCTCCAATGCGGCAGTCAAACAGGAATAGTGCGGGTATCATAAATACGATCCCATAAGCAAATACCCGTCTTGTGGTTTGGATGGTGTGATATCCAAAACCGCTGATTTTCCGGGTGAGTACAGAGTAGCAGGCCCATACGACTGCCGCAGCTACGGCCAACAAGTCACCGATGGGATTTAACTGCATCTTCGCTCCGTTAAAGCTGATCAGGCAGATGCCGGCCATTGCGACTATAAATCCTATGAAGAAATTTGCACGCAGCTTTTCTTCTTTTGTGAACAGGTGGGTGAGCATTGCTGTGAAAAAGGGTGCTATGGAGATAATTCCCCCCACGTTGGAGGCCATTGTATAAGTTAATGCAATGTTCTCCAGCAGATAATACAGGCACACGCCGCACAGTCCTGCCGCTGCAAAGACCGCTTCCTGTCGTTTTGTAGTGCCTTTCATCCGGTGGGGATAGACGATCAGCAATGCCAGAAATCCCAGGATAAACCGGAAGAACAGGATTTCGATCGGTTCAAAATCCACTAACAGCACTTTGGTGGAGATGAAGGTGGTTCCCCATATCAGGATCGTTACCAGCACTGCCAGATGCCCGGTTGCTTTTTTACTCATCCGGCGTTTCCTCCTTCTCTAAAAATATGTCACGGTAAAGGCCCGGTGCCAATCCGATAAATCGGTTGAAATAGTTCGTGAAATGACTCTGGTCGGAAAAGCCTGTCTGCATGGCCGCCTCTATCGGAGGCACGCCCTGCTTCAGAAGTTCCTTTGCTTTGCCAATGCGTATGTTCTCCAAATAGCTGTATGGCGTGACGCCTTTGGACTTGGTAAAGGCCCGGAGCAGTGTGGATTTGCTAAGATCAGCATAGCGGTAGATCTGATCTAAATAAATCCGGTCTGCGAAGTGCTGCTTCATAAAATCGCAGGCTTTTTCAATTTCCTTCCGGCATTCCGGGATACAGCTTTCAAAGGGCTGCCCATACCGTTGAATCAGCAGAGATATGAGGAGCAGCAGGTTTTCTTCCTTACCGAACTCACAGGAGCCTTTCATGACCAGTTCGTGGAGCGGGTGCAGATAGCAGGTCGCTTCTTCATCGAAGATCACGGTTTTGGAAAAGCCGGGGAGTTCCCTTCTCCCGGTTACTTCCTCTGCCAGGTCCAGCATGACTTCTTTGGTAATGTTAAATCCCCGGTAATCCAACGTGCCATCATCACTCTGCACACAGGCATGATTATCTCCGGGATTGAAAAGAACAATATTACCTTTGGCTATGGTGTATTCCTGGTTTCTACAGGAAAGACAGCGTTCCCCGTCCTCAATAAATCCAATTACATAATATTCATGGAAGTGGTTTGGAAATGGCTGCATGATTCCCTCAAAACTGTATGCCTCAATCCGAAGTTCATCATCATAAACCACCGTCCTTGTTTCTTTCTTCATGTGTGTTCCCTCCTTGCTGGTTATCATTGTAGCATTTTAAAATGAAAAAGGCTTGTAAAATATCTTCATTTTTCACGGCTCACTGGATTGCTGCCTTTGGATATGGTATGCTGTTAGCAGTATATCAACTTGGAGGTACGGAGCGTGGACGATCAGCAGGATACATTGGCTTATGAAATTATCAAAGCAGCTATTGCCGGGGAGAAATGGGCAACAGAAAAGATTATGGCATATTACGATGATTATATGACAGAGCTTGCCACAGTGGAAGAGAAGCAGCCGGACGGCAGTGTAAAGAGTTACGTGGATGAGGATTTGAAGCAAGAGATAGCGTTGAAACTGCTGGAGGAGATACCGAACTTTCCGATTCGCAAAAGAGGTTTTTGAGTCTGACTGCATAAATCCGGGTGGCATTAACAGAGCTTTCCTTGCACTGGCTGCCGCAGCTACCCCTTAGTGGACTTGCTGGCTGAAAGCATCTTGCTTTACAAGCTGCTTTCAGCCAGCAAGTTTGATGAATCTGCTTATGCTTCTTCCGGTATCTTCCGAAACATGATATACTCAGAAAAATTTGAAATTACCTATTGACCCTCACGGAGCGTCATAGATTAAAGTGAATATATCAAGAGCAGGAGGCAGGCAGCTATGAGGACGGTAAAAGAAATATCAGATTTAACAGGTATCAGCGTGCGCACGCTCCACTATTATGATGAAATCGGGCTGTTAAAGCCGACAGATAAAAGTGAAGCGGGATACCGGCTTTATGACGATAAGGCATTGGAAACATTACGGTCAATTTTATTTTTCCGTGAATTTGATATTCCTTTAAAGGAAATCAAAACTGTTATGGAAAATCCGGCGCTTGAGAGAAATCAGATTTTGCAAATGCAGAGGAAAATGCTGGTGGCAAAGAAAGAACGCATGGAGCGTTTGATTGACAGCATTGACAGGATTTTGAAAGGAGATAATAAAGTGGATTTTGCAGTTTTCAGCAGAACAGAAATTGAAGAAATGTTTCAGACTATGTTGGAACATATGCCGGAAAATATGAAAGAACTTTCAATGAAAGAGTTTGGAAGTATTGAACAATGGAAGGAACATTATATGCAGGTAATGTCCAGAGAAGAAATGCAGAAAGGCTATGCAAAGGTTGTTGAGTGGTATGGTGGAAAAGACCATTTCCTATCAGTTGCCAATAAACCTATTAGTAAAGAAGTAGCAGAAAGTTATAACAAACGCATGGAGGCGATTTTACAAAAACTAATCGCAAAGAGAGTGTGCGATGTAAATTCTTTTGAAGTCAAGGCGGTAGTTGAGGAATTTGGTTTTGTTATGAAGCAGCTTACGCAAATAAAAAGCGAAGAAGGGCTTATGCTGGCACAGGCACAATACTACCGAAATGAAAAAATCAAGCTGATGATAGACCAAAAATATGGTGCAGGGGCTTCTGATTTTTTCGCACAAGCAATAGAGGCCTTTTACAAAAATAAATAATCTAAAGTTTAATTAAATACCCGCCGCCCACCAAAGCGGCGGGTGGCTCTTTTCCAAATACGATCAGAAGCAGAAATAAAAATTGCTTCAGGGCATTTTTGGGGTATGTTGCTTGTAAGTTAACTTTTTTACAAGATGTTAAAAACAACTCCATTGTTTTCTTTGATTCCTTTTTTTATAAGTTGATTTTCTTTTTTGCAAAGCAAAATTCTGAAGATGGTACAGAAGTCCGAGTTCAGGATGAAGTGATTTGAATTGCTGTTAAATATTTATGAAAATGAAAAAAGTTTTACAGGAAGATAAGTTAATTGAAGAAGGTGAGAAATTGATATTTGCAGGTATGTAAATTTATATTATTCTATAAATGAGTAAAAACTTTATTTTTGAGAGTCAACTAACGGTGGAATTGTTGAAAATCAACTATCAGTTCCTTCTCATTAGATAGCTTGTTAAGTAAGATGGATACAAGGAGGTCAAAATGAATCAGGAAGCAATTGGAAAATTCATTGCAACATGCCGTAAGGAGAGAGGTCTTACGCAGGTGCAGTTAGCAGAAAAACTTAACATTACTAATAGAGCAGTATCAAAATGGGAGACAGGTAAGAGTTGTCCAGATGCATCAATCATGCTGGAACTTTGCAAAATCCTAGAAATTACTGTAAACGAACTGCTCTCAGGAGAAAGGCTTAGCATGGTCGATTATCAGAAAAAAGCAGAAGAAAATCTTGTAGAATTACAAGAAAAGAAAACAAAAGCACAGAAAATGTATAAAAAAATTGAATTAATATGGGGTATAATAGCTATTTTATTAGTTCCCGTTCATTTGGCAATTAACTTTTTTTATCCGGAAAATCGTGGTACGGGTATTGGACCTATCATTTTACTAGCAGGGATAGTGATGTTGATTGTGTATTTCTTTAGGTTCTATAAGATTGAAATCAAGCTAAAATAAATTCAATTCTTAATTGTAGTTTGGGTAGAGAAAAAAATCAGAATTGTGATGCAGGAAGTGTTACGGTCTGACCATGACAGGAAATCCATGAATCTGTATAATTCAGAATGATTGATGCAGTCTGTTTTCTTTAGATAATAATTAATGCATTTTAATAGTTTTTTCTTAAACGAAAGGAAGCTTTTAAACGGAAGAAGATATCTAAGTGCAATTACTGTAATGAAAAGGTCATTCTTTTCATAGATGTACTGTTCGCCTTTCATTGGAATGCCGAGTTTCTGGTGGAGTGCAGTATTAGGAGGATCCTTGTCAAAGTGAAAGGAATAAAGGTGTTCACATGAGTAAATTCCTGGTGGATAAGATATTTGTGCTCTTTGTTTTGGATGGTATGGAAGGAAAGTATGCCGATCAGTTCATTCAACAGGTCAATACACTGGGAGCGCCATTCAAATTGTGGTAATTGTATTTTGAGTAATAGTAGTGTATAATTGAAAAGTAAAATGATAAATCGGAATTGTGGAGGCGAATTGTGCAGATACAAAAAAGAAATCGAATAAAAAAACATATACTATTATTCGTATTTTGCGTACTTGCTGCAATTACAATTCTTTTCTTTGCAGGTGAAAAACTGCTGGCTGATGGTTGGTATTATATTCCTGATAGAGCGATTACAGTTGCTTCGATTCTATGTGTGTTTTGGCAAGGTGCATTAATTATAGGAGCATGCGCATTATCCAAGCGACTAAAAATACTTTTGAGTAGTTGGGTAAAAAATATCACAATAGTAATAACTGTTGTCGCAGCTATCTTTCTTGTTTTGTTCCTTGCTTGGAATTTGCTTTTATATAGCATCAAATTTGATGAAAAAGTGGAACAATATGATGAACATATAGCCTTATATGTAAAAAATACTTTTGTGAGAATAGAGTATAGAGAACCTCATTATAGGTATGAAGAAAACTGGCTATTTATGAGAAGGTTAAGTGATGACGAGTTGAATGAATCTATTCAAAAATATGGTAATCCAGACGCTTATTATAATTAGCAGAGGAGATCTAATGAAATTTACAACTTCAAATATGTGAAAGAAGCGTGATGAGATGATTCTTTACTTTTCTGCCACGGGCAATTGCAAATATATAACTCCTACTTACAATTGGGGATTGCCATGTGCCTCAGATGCCTGCATCATTGTCCAAAGTTTGCAATTCAATATGGAAAGAATACGTTGAAGCATGGGCAGTATACGAACCCTCACGTAAAAGTATAAATATGAATTTGCGAAGGAGGATATTGTGTCACTTAATATAGCAGAAACATTTGAATTATTGTTTGATAAAAATAATAATGTTGCATACAAGGCATTACAGGAATTACAAAAAGAAAGTGCGGAAACGGCTTGCGTTTATCCTTATATGGATAGATTAAGCGATATGCTTGACAGTGATAATTCTTATGTTCGCACAAGAGGGCTTACATTACTTGCGTATAATGCAAAATGGGATAAAGATTACAAAATTGATGAAATCATTGATAAATATTTAAAACACATAACAGATGTTAAGCCCATTACGGCAAGGCAATGTATCAAGTTGTTACCGATTATTGCAAGGTATAAGCCAGAATTGAAGAATGATATGCTTTCCGCACTTCATAAGGCAAATATATCTATTTATGACGATAGTATGCAGGCATTAGTTTATAAAGATATTCAAAAAACGTTGAAAGAAATACAAAAATTATAAAAATATAAATCAGTATTTGAGGAGATATGGACAATGAAACTAAAAAACATTTTGATTGTTGTTAAAGATATTGAAAAATCGAAACAATTCTATCATGACTTATTTGGCCTTGATATGATACTTGACAATGATGGTAACATGATTTTAACGGAAGGTCTTGTACTCCAAGACGAAAAAATATGGAAGAAGTTTTTGGATAAAGACATTATTCCGAAAAGTAATTCTTGTGAACTGTATTTTGAAGAACAAAATATAGAAGCGTTTATTGAAAATTTGGAAAAATTATATCCCTCAATTCAATATGTCAATCGACTTATGACGCATAGTTGGGGACAAAAAGTAATCCGCTTTTATGATTTAGACGGCAATTTGATTGAAGTAGGAACGCCTATGTAAGCGACAAATTTTAGTTTGTTGAACGGACTGTAAATTTTGAGAGGAGAATCTTTCATTAGTGCAACTGAAATCAAGAAAACAGTGCAGAAACAATGTAAGATGGAGAAAATGATTGAAAGGAGAAAGCTATATGTCAGAATGGAGCAGATATATTCAGGAAATCGTTGACCAGATTGATTGCTGTATCAAAACGGAAAATGATGAAAATATGACACTGTCTGCTTTATCCGAGAAGGTGGGGTATTCAGAATACTATACATCCAGAATGTTTTGCGATATTTCAGGAATGACACTTAAGGATTATATCAGATTCAGAAAACTGGCATTTGCACTGAAAGAAGTAAGGGATACAGAAAATAGGATTCTGAATATAGCGATAAAGTATGGATTTTCTTCCAATGAGGCATTTACAAGAGCTTTCAGGGATGCTTATGGAGTATCTCCAAGTGAATATCGCAGAAATCCTGTACCAGTAGTGCTCCGGACAATCATCAAACCATTTGACTGTTATTTGATGGAAGGAGCAATGAAAAATATGAATCAAAAACAAGGTAGTAAGGATGTGAAAGTATATTTCGTGAGGATTCCTGCTCATAAGTTTCTACATATTAGAAACTATGAAAGTATTGGATACTGGGATTTTTGGCAGAAGCAGGCACAGATTCAAGGAATGGATTGTGAGACCATTTGTGGACTGTTAGACAGTATTAAGGGAAAACTGGATGATATTGGCAGCAGCGAAGAAAATGCCGGAAGCGGTCAGCTCATGGCATGGATTAATGAACCGACTGGCAGAATATGCAGCTGGGGAATTCCTCTGGCCGAAGCTTATGGGGTAAGGCTGCCTGTGGATTACAATGGTAAGATTCCGGAACAGATGCAGCTTATGGATGTATCGGAAGGTGAATATATCGTTTTTGAACATGGTCCCTTTGATTTTGAAACGGAAAGTCAAAGTGTAGAAGCCAAAATTGAGGCTGCGATGAAAGAGTTTGATTATGATGCAAGCGGGTACAAATTGGATTTAACACCTGAGAGAGTCTTCTATTTCTATCATGATTGTGAGCGATTTTTCAAATATGTCAGACCGGTAATCAAGAAATGAATTTGTAATTGTTAAAAGGGAAAATGAAGAAAAAGATCGTATAACTTCTGATTTATCATATTGAAAATTTTATAATATTACATAGAACATCTGTCAGAAATGGCAGGTGTTTTTCTTTTGACACGGAACAGGCTTGTCAATACGGTATTGCCGCCGGCTGGTTGTAATAATCAAGGTAGTTGCTGATTTCTTTGATAAATTGCCGGAGTCGGTACAGAGTTTTGTTATCATACCACCCTACAAGGGGCATCGGACAGTTTCTTTTACTTTGAAAGAATTTTAGAGAAAATCCCAGAAAAGATTAAAAAAAGTATTGACTCTGACATTACGTCATAGTTTATGGTAAGATTACCACAGAGAAAGAGGTGATCTGCAATGATGACAGTACATGAAGTCAGTAAAATATCGGGAGTAAGTATACGTGCTCTCCACCATTATGATCATATCGGACTTCTGCCGGCCACAGAAGTAACCGAAGCAGGCTATCGGTTGTATGATGAAGCAGCGTTGGAACGCCTGCAGCATATTTTGCTTTTCAAAGAACTGGAGTTTTCGTTGAAAGATATTAAGAAGATTCTGGACAGTCCTGATTTTAACAGGAGTAAAGCTTTGGAACAGCAGATCCATTTGCTGGAACTTCGGAAAGAGCATTTGCAGAATCTGATTGATCTTGCCTGGGGAATTAAAGCGATAGGAGTGAAGTTGATGAATTTTGAGGCATTTGATACAAGAAAAATTGATGAATATGCGGCGCAGGCGAAAGCATCCTGGGGAAAGACAGACGCATATAAGGAGTATGAGCAGAAATCAAAGGGGCGAAGTAAGGAAGTACAGCAGAAGTTGAACGTAGAAATGATGAATATCTTTGCTGAGTTCGGCAGGATAAAGGAACTGACACCAGACAGCGCCGAAGCAGCAACGCTAGCGAAAAAACTGCAGAATCATATCACAGAAAATTATTATACATGTACCGATGAAATCCTTCTGGGGCTTGGGACAATGTATGCCGGAGGCGGGGAATTTACAATCAATATAGACAAGGTTGGTGGGGAAGGGACAGCAGCCTTTGCCTGTGAAGCAATTAAAGCTATGATTGCAGCAAAATAGTTTAATTTTGATGGTTAATGAATTATAATTTTTGCAGGAAAATGTTGACTCTCACATCATGAGAGGTATTAGAGTGATATTGAGCTCAAACAATGTACGAAACCATGGAGGTACAAAATGTTAAAAATAGGTGATTTTTCAAGATTATCCAGAGTCAGTATCCGAATGCTCCGCTATTATGATGAGGTGGGTCTGCTCAAACCTGATAAGGTAGATGATTTTACTGGTTATCGTTATTATAGCGAAGAACAGCTTCTTAAAATGGGCAAAATCAATGCCTTGAAAGATATGGGATTTGGTGTGAATGCGATTGCAGAAATTTTGAAGAGCAGCAATCCGAAGGAAATCGAGCAGATATTTCAGGTTCAGAAAGCCCAGCTTTTAGAAGATGTAAATGCCATCAATAATCGGATACGCTTCCTGGATACAGCATTAGAAAGGCTGAGAAAGGATAAAATTATGAAATATGATTGTATTATCAAGCAGATGCCGGAAAGATATGTTGCAAGTGTAAGAAAGGTAATTCCGAAATATGAAGAAGAAGGAAGGCTTTGGCACATTCTGTTTTCGGAAACATCTAAGTTTGGTATGATTCCATGCGGACCGGCAATGGCCAAACTTCACGATAAAGAGTATAAAGAAAGTGATGTTGACGTAGAGGTTCAGATTGAAGTAAAGGGTCACTATGAGAATACGGAAAATGTTACATTCCTTACAGAACCGGAAATGATGGTGGCAAGTGCTACTTTTAAAGGGCCTTATGATCAATTCCCTGATGTGTATGCTTCGCTTGCAGCGTGGGTTTCAGAAAATGGATATGAATTTGCTGGGCCAATGATTGATGTATATCATGTGGGTCCGAATGTAACAAGAAATTCGGATGAGTTTGTAACAGAAATATGTTGTCCGGTTCATAAAATCTAAAGGCATCAAAGCAGAATAGAATGGTTTTGAGAACATCTGTCAATTTGGGGCAGGTGTTCTTTTTAACCCTAACATCATTCGTAGGGATATATGAATAGATTTATGAAATCACTATAGTTCCGAAAAATACAATTGAACTGTCTGCGAAAATGCAGGAATTGGAGCGGATGGGATATAAAACCGGTAAGGCGGGAAAAGCTATTGGTTTCCAAAGTATTGCAAAAGGCGAGGGAACTGTCAGTAAAGCTTTTTGAAACAGAACTGATACGACCGTTGCTGCCAAAGCAGGAGCAAAGCCCTCTTAACGAATCGACAGCCGGTCCGTCGGCACAGAAATGGGAGTTGAAGCCCAAAACACAGATAGCAGAGCAAAAACACCACAGATACCGTCAAAGGCTGTTATGTCCGCTGAAGCTGCCGCATATCCAAAACTGCTAAAGATTGATAAGGAACTGAATTGTCAGAACGGGATTATCTTTGACGCAGAGAGAGAACGCAACGATTTGGAACTGGAGCGTGACAGTCTGAAAGGATTTGCGAAACCGACTAAGAAAGGGGAACTGCAAAGCAGAATTGATCGCAAAAATGAAGAAATAGCCCTTTTGAAAGTCGGTTTGCCGGGAATTGCAAAACAGTATGGATTCCAAACGGTGCATGATTTCTATAAAGCCTATGTCGTCGCCAAAACAGCTTATGCCGATTATCGAGACAAAGCGGACAAGTGGGAAGAAAAATATGGAGAAAATACACAAAGGCAAGAAAAAGAAAACTTACACAAGCGGTTGCAGAATTATCAAAGAAAAAATGCAGACAGACAAATGAAGCAGACTTCAAAAAGCAAAGGTAGAGGGGCGAGGTAACTTCGTTACCTCTATTTTACCTTAAAAATTTTTAATGTCTATTGACAAATCAATAAATATAGCATATCATATAACAGTAATATATAACACTGTTATATACGGAGGTGGATTGATGAGTGAAGTAGAACAGACAACACTACATTTAATTCTTTCAGCAGCCATGCAGGAATTTCTTGAAAAAGGCTACAAATCTGCTTCTTTGCGTAACATTGTCAAAATGGCGGGTGTGACAACAGGTGCGTTCTATGGCTACTATAACAGCAAGGAGGATTTGTTTGAGTCACTGGTAAGCGAACACTACAACTTTTTATTGAACTGCTTTTGCAAGGCGCAGAAAGAATTTACAGAAATCCCACCAGAAGAACAACCAAATAATCTTACCTCTGTTTCCGGCGAATGTATGTATGAAATGCTTTTGTATGCCTATGAGCATTTGAATGAATTTAAGCTCATACTTTGCTGTTCAGAGGGAACACGTTTTTCAAAACTGATTGATGAAATGGTGGAGATAGAAACAAAAGGCACACATGATTATTTAGCGGTACTTGAAAAAATAGGAAGACCCGCACCACCCATTGATGAACGGTTAGAGCATATTTTGATTACAGGAATGTTTAACACTTTTTTTGAACTGATTATACATGAAATGCCGCTTGAAGAAGCAAAACATTATCTAAAAGAAATGAGAGCTTTTTATACTGCCGGGTGGATGAAAATTATGGGACAATAAAAACGAATAAATTCATTGGGGCAAGTTGCCCTATAATTTTTACACGTAGGTTAGTTAACACTAACCTAAAAATGATTTAACTAAATACTACGGGATATTCGAGGGCGGTTATTCCGACCTCATATCATAAAAATATTTTTAAGGAGGTTTTTTTCGATGAAAAAACAGTCTAATCTATCAAGATTGATGGGCTATGCCGGAGGGCATAGGATATTGACCTATCTTTCTTGGGTACTGTCCGTAATGAGTGCGCTGTTGGCTCTTGTACCTTTTTGGTATATATGGCGTATCATTCACGACATACTGGAAGTTTCCCCGGACTTCTCACAGGTGGGGAATGTCACAGGCTACGGCTGGTCTGCCGTATTATTTGCGGTTATATCTATTGTTGTCTATATAACCGCTTTGATGTGTTCGCATATGAGTGCATTCCGGGTTGCTGCTAATATCCGAAAAGAGCTTATGCGGCATATTACAGCATTACCGCTTGGAGTAACAGAAAAGTATGGAAGTGGAAAGTTGCGGCGAATAGTAAACAGTTCCAGTGCCGCTACGGAAACTTATCTTGCACACAGGTTGCCCGATAAAGCGGGGGCGATTGCTACGCCCATAGGTCTACTCTTTTTACTACTTGCGTTCGATTGGCGGTTAGGACTTTTAAGTCTTGTTCCTGTTGTACTTGGCTTTCTGATTATGATGAAAATGACTGGAAAGAGCATGGAACAGAAAATGAAAGAATATCAAAACGCACTTTCCGATATGTCGAATGAGGCGGTCGAATATGTAAGGGGGGTTCCCGTAGTAAAGACTTTCGGGCAGACAATCTTTTCTTTCAAGCGTTTTAAGGCAACGATTGATAATTACGAAAAATGGGTAATCGCATATACAAAAGCCCTGCGTCTGCCTATGATGTTCTATACAACTGCAATCAACGGCGTATTCGCATTTCTGATTGCCGGGGGGATTATTTTTACAAGGGGCGGTGTGTCAAATGAACTGCTGCTAAACCTTATTTTCTATATTGTGATTACGCCTGTTATCGGTACGACACTCACAAAAATAATGTTTATGAGTGAGGACGCAATGATTGTAGGCGACGCAATTAACAGGATTGATGAGGTACTGGACGAAAAGCCGTTGTCTGAAAGCAAAGTAAATAATGTACCGTCTGACAATTCGATTATATTAGAACATGTTAGTTACAGCTATGACGGCGAGAAAAATGCATTAAATGATGTATCTCTTTCTATCAAGCCGGGACAGACAATCGCATTAGTAGGCGCGTCCGGCGGTGGCAAGACAACTCTTGCAAATATCGTCACAAGATTTTTTGATCCGCAAAAAGGACGTATACGGATAGGAAACATTGACATACGCGATATTCCAAAAGAAATATTGATGAATAAGGTATCTTTTGTATTTCAGAACAGCCATCTTATCAAAGCGTCCATATTGGAAAATGTGCGTATGGCAAAACCTAACGCTACACGCGAAGAAATCGCCCATGCTCTGGAAGCTGCACAGTGTATGGATATTATCGAAAAATTACCAAATGGCATAGATACAGTAGTCGGTACAAAAGGCGTGTACCTGTCCGGCGGCGAACAGCAGAGAATAGCCATAGCACGCGCAATTTTGAAAAATGCGCCTATTTTAATTCTTGATGAAGCGACCGCATTTGCCGACCCTGACAATGAGGTGCGCGTACAACAGGCTTTATCTGCTCTCTCAAAGGGAAAAACAGTTATTATGATTGCACACAGGCTGTCGTCAATCACAGACGCAGATTGTATTTATGTACTGCAAGACGGTAAGATTGTCGAAAGTGGCACACATAGCGGACTGATAGAGAGAAACGGTATATTTACACGAATGTGGAAAAATTATTCCGAAGCAGCAGAATGGAAAATTGCAAAGTCCAGCTAATAAATGTCAATAGGTAAATGAAAAATATTTTTCTTCTAAAAAA